>MDSZ01240010.1_pt1 | contig 9999 bp, 6 predicted proteins | sample 811201 | NCBI WGS metagenome assembly MDSZ01 (sample SAMN05326647, study PRJNA326480) | marine metagenome | isolation source: seawater | place: Indian Ocean: North | collected 2010 | reverse complement strand
GTTCCCTGCACCTTTACGCAAGAAAATTGAAGTTATACATGAAGGTGTTGATACCAGGCTCTATTCTCCATCCAATAAACCATATTGCTTGAACTCACCTATTGAGATAACGTATACATCCAGGGCGCTTGAATCGATGAGATGTTACAATCATTTTTACAAAATAATAGCGCCTGTGATGCAGGCTTTTCCGAATATAAATTTAACTATCGTTGGTAAAGATAAGCCGGTGTATAGACCTGTTGCCTCTAGTGATACCACACTTTTGGAAGAATCGATGAATTTTTTTCATCGTTTAGGTCTAAGGGAAAAAATTACTTACCATCCTCGTCTTGATCCCGTATCATATGTGAATCTTTTATCGAAATCACATATTCACTTTTATTTTAGTAGGCCCTTTATCGCTAGCTGGAGTTTGCTAGAAGCCATGGCATCTGGTTGTTGTATTGTGTCAAATTTTACACCGATGATTACCGAATTTTTAACACATAAATCAAACGCTTTGATTGTTGACAGTACTAAAACCGATCAATCTGCTCGCGAAATAGTAAAGTATTTCTCAAGCGAAAATTTAATTAGAACAATTGCACTGAACGCAAGATCTTCTGCTTCAAAATATGATTTTCGTGGTCAACTAACAAAGTTACGAGAATTCATCGCTTATTAGTTAAACATATAATTCCTGCTTTTAGTATAAGTATTTCTGATAATCCGATGGTCCCGCCGCCTTGTCCCTATTCATTTGATCGTGGCCTCCTGACAATCTGGCCCTGAAGCTGGGCATTGGCAGGCTAAGCCGGTATCTTTGCTATGCAAGCTTTTGCCCTCTCTTCCGCCCTCTCATGGCAGATCTTAGGTTTTTCGTAACCCAAGAAGGGACTCTTCAAAAAGGAGGGTCTGGAAACGACACCGTTTTCAACTTCACAGGTATCACTTCCGCTAACTCCATCAAGGGAGCAGACGGAAACGACCTCATCGCTTTCGCCAACCAGACCACTGCAGTCACCGTTCAGGCAGCGCTGACCACCAATGTCAGTGCTGGTGCTGGTAGTGCCGGTTTGCTGAACGCGATTTACAGCGGTGCTTACGAGTCAGCTGGCGCCCTCGCTTTCGGTACTAAGACCGCTGGTCAGGTTTCGCTCTCCGCTGGTACTCCCGTAGCATCGGGAACCATTCAGGTTCTTGCGCAAACCGGTATCCAGACTCTTCGCTCCACCCTCATCGCGGGTGGCAAGGGTAATGACTCTGTTTACCTTGGCGACCAGATCAGCACCTTCGACAAGGTCTCTGTTCGCGGAGGTGAGGGTGATGACGTTCTCGGCACCTACAACTCTGGCGCAAACACAGCTGGTGATATCGCCCAGTTCACCGGAGGCGAAATCAAGGGCGGTGCCGGCAACGACACCGTTTTTGTGACGTTGTCTGCAACGTCTGCAACCGACTTCAAGATCGTTGGCAACGCCGGTACCGATTCAGTCGCCTATTCCGGTGCTTCTCACGAAACCAATTCTGGCTTCATTGGTGGTGGAGTAGGAAACGACTCCGTTCACTTCAATGTTGTCACCGCTACCTACACCACCATCAATGGTGGAGATGGTAATGACACACTGAATCTTTCCATCAGTACCGTCACCAACAACAGCATTATCGATGCTGGTACTGGTGTAGACACTGTCAACCTCACCCTCGGCACTGTTTCTTCTACCAGTGTTTATGGTGGCGAAGGCAACGACTCCATCGTTCTTTCTGGACTTACCGACAACGGATCCAACCTCTTTGATGCTGGTGCTGGTGTAGATACTGTCTTCTTCCAGTCTGCTGAGGTTGATACTATCTCCGGCTCGACTGTTCTTGCTGGTGCTGGCAACGACTCCATCACCTTCCAAGCTATGTCTGCTGGAGCTCTCCAGTCTGGCTTCTTCGCTGGTGGTGCCGGTAACGACTCCATCTTCATCGATGCAACCCAGGCTGCTGGTTCCGCGGGTGTTGTTGCCTCCACGATTAAAGGTGGCGCTGGTGCTGACTCCATTACTGTCAGCGCAATTGGTTCTACCGATGGTTCTGCGACATTCGCTTACACCACTTGGAAGCAGTCCACGCTGGGTTCGATGGACACCTTGACCTTCAATACTGCAGCTGTTTCGGCAGACGCAAATGCAGGGTTTGGTTCCTCTCAGGTTCTTGTGGACGTGAGCATGGGTCTAACTACTGGTGTTTCTGGTGCTGGTGCTGTTGGACAGGTTTCTGCCTCTGGTGGTTTCGTGGTCTGGAGTGGCTACAGCGACAACAGCCTCACCGCACGTGTCAGTGCTATTAACGCCGGTTACACGACCACTGGTGATTACGCGGTGTTTACCACCGACAACACCACCCGTTACCTCTTTGTTCAGGGCGGTACCAACGACATTGTTGCTCGTCTTTCCGACGACGATCAACTGTCTGCTGGTCTGGGATCCATTATTCGTTCCGGTAAAACCATCGGTTTCTCGAGCTGATCGTTCTAACCGAGTAAATCCCTTCTTGGGGATTTCTACAAATCCCTCTCCTCCCCTTTCGGGGAGGAGTTTTTTTTTGCCTTTTTGCTGCATACTCCTCCAGCTATTGCGCACATTCACTGTTTATTCAGACCTTGGTGGTCTTTTCTACTGATTACACTTGTGATTTTGCCGTTGACTTGTCAGTACTCATGAGTCAACATTTCATTTGTCCTCCATAGATTTTGCAGAGCCACTCACCCGGTTGGATCTTAAGTTTTTCCATGTGTCTCCTGTACAATGATGTGATTCTTGCCGCTGACTGAGTGTTAAGCCATAAACCAAAGTGGCCATCAAAGCAATGTGTGCACTTTCTCCACAACTGGCGATGTGCAGGAACAACGGTCAATTCAATTTTGAGTAGTAATTATCATGAGCATTATTTAAAAATTGGTCATCCTTTCTCTGTGTTTGGTTGGCCGCATGATTACAATAATCATCCCTCTCCTCTTTTGTCTGTTGGGCATATTAGAAATTTAGTTAATTCCAATTATCCTAAATCAGTAATTATAGGAGGTCATACTTTTCTTGGCCTTGAGAGTTTCCTTCCTGGATCATTTGATATCTGGATGAATTACCGTGATCCACTACAACGCTTGAATAGTGGTATTCTGCGTTTCTACAAAAGACAGTTTGTTTCCGAACCGGGTCGTTCCGACTTAATGGATGTGAGTCAATCTTTGGCTTCTACAGACCTAGATTTCCCTGATTTTGTTGACCGTCTCCTTTCTTCTACCTTGAAGAGAGAAAGTAATGGAATAGCCCGCAGGCTGTCTGCACTGTCATTATCGAATAATATTCAGATCAATTCTGATACGAATGTCGAGACAGTTGACTTTCTGCTCTCCAATTATACCGAAAAACAGTTGTTCGATTCTGCATTGTCTAATCTACAAACCATTAAGCTGTTAATTAATTCATCGCATATACAGGCTTCATTAATTTGTATTGAGCGATTTTACCAACTCGCTTCTCCACTTATTAATCCTTTTTCTAATCTAGCCCATAATCCTGTCACTCTTTCAGGAGCCAAAAGCAATGATCAATCGGTTATTAATAATTGCAATAATATTCTTACAAATCATTCACGCGTTGATCTCAAACTCCTGCCCTATCTGCATAGTATGTTTGCTCAACAAGTCAATGACTCAAATATTACTGAAAGAGATATTATGGTTCGTGATGCCATTCATCAAGAACGTTTATTTCTTCCGAAGTGGTTTGTTATGGAAAAATTTAGCAGGGATGATGTTATACGGCTTGTCTCTGATTCGCTTGAAAAGCGATGCCGTCAGTTTCAATCATTGGAGAACGATATACTTCGAACTGTATTGAGTTGGGATGGTTTAACCATTGATTTTAGGCAAGACGTTAATGGTTATATGGTCAACCAATATTCAAGGCCTTCATTCGTCTGATTTTATCTAAAGTCCTTCTGCAATTCCTTGTTGTTCGAACAATACCTTATATCTGCCATTTTGAAGAATTAATTCATCATGCGTGCCAGACTCAGCTATTCTACCTTTATTCATCAAAATAATCTTATCTGCGGACTTAATCGTGTTGAGTCTGTGTGTTATAAATAAAACTGTTTTTTCTTTTGCCCAATTTTGAATATTCATGCATACCAATCTTTCGGTTTCGTAGTCTAATGCGCTTGTTGCCTCGTCCATTATCAGGAGTTTAGGATTATCAAGTATTGTTCGGGCGATTGCAATTCGTTGCCTTTGTCCACCACTTAAATTACTTCCTCTTTCAGCCACCCTTGTAGCATAACCTTGAGGTAGGTCCATGATGAATTCATGAGCACATGCTGTAGTCGCGGCTTTGATGATACTTATATCATCGGCAGTAGGATCATTTAGAGCAATATTCTCAGCAATAGTGCCCTCAAAAAGCAATGAATCTTGAGGCACCATTCCAATTTGCCTTCTTAATGAAGACAGTTCAACTTTTTGGATATCGTAACCATCAATAAAAATTCTCCCCTTTTCAATTCTGTAAAGCCTAGGAAGCAACTTCATCAAAGTACTTTTTCCACTACCACTTTGACCTACAATCCCAACAAATTCTCCGGCCTTAATATCTAAACTCACATTATCAATTTGATTAGGACCTGATTCACCAAACCTGAAGCTAACATCTTCGTACTCTATATTTCCTTCGATGGGAGGAAGCGCTACCTGTGCAGTCTCTTCAATTGTTTGCTCACCCACTTGATTCAAGATGTCACCTAGTCGTTCCATTGATAGTTGAACACCTTGAAAACCTTGCCATAGAGTCGATAATTGCAAAAGTGGACCCGTCACATTTCCAGAAATAATTCTGAAAGCAATTAATTGACCTAATGTTAGATTTCCATTCAGTATCTCTATCATTCCAACCCAAATAACCATAAGGCCACTCAACTGTGTCAGAAATCCTCCAGTTTGCGATGTAAAAGTTCCAACGGTAACTGTTCTAAAACCCTGATTAACGAAATCTTTATATCTGTCTTGCCATTTCCATCTGGATGTTAATTGAGAATTTTGAGCCTTGACTGTTTGAATACCAGTTAATACCTCAATTAAATGTGATTGTGTTCTTGCTTGAGCTACAGCTCTTCTACGTATCATACTTTTGAATATAGGTGATATGATGAATATCATGATTGCATACAAGGGAAATGTTGATAATGCCACTGCAGTCAATATTGGGCTATATATGACCATTACAACTAAATACATAAGTGCAAATACTATATTCATTACACTGATCAATGCTGTACCAGTCAAGAAACTACGAATGTTATTCAATTCACCTAATCTTTGGCTTAATTCACCAACTGGCCTTTTTTCAAAGTACCTTAATGGCAATGCAAGTAGTCTATCAATGACTGAACTTCCCAACGTCAAATCCATTCTATCCGTTGTATCGACGAATATAAATTGCCTGAAAGCTGTCAATAATCCTGAACATAATGCAAGTATAATCATCGTTCCACCCAAAACATTTAATGTGCTTGTATTTCCTTGGCTTAAGACTTTGTCAATAATTTGTTGAAGAAGTAACGGAATCGCTAAATTCATCAATTGCGAGACCATTGTTGCTGCAAACACAAGTATCAGTGCCCATTTATATTTAACAATGAGAGGAATGAACCATTTCCAACCAAATGTATTTGATGCCGCCGATGGCGATTTTTTCAGAATCAGTAGCTTCACATTTACTCCTTTTTCTCTATTCTCAATTTTTTCTCTAACAAGTCCACGCTTAGCGTCTGAACTGATCAGCTCGCCATTTTTGTATGCCCAATGCACCCTAGAATATTCTTCAGTTATTTCTATTGCTGGAAAATCTACGGATCTTAAGTGTTCAGGTACTATCACACCAATTTGCGTTAGACAACCTATACCCTCACAAAGACCACCTATATTCTCAATACTAAGTTTCTTCCCTCTCTTTTCTTGTTGTTGAAGGAACTTCTTGCACAATTCTTTTCTCATTGGCAAGTCTAGGTTTCTGGCCACCATCTCAACTAAAGCTATCCCCTCATCAACAATGCCCTTTCCCTTGATAACTGGATATAGATCTTTATCGTTCAAATTGTCATATTCTAGGATTCCGAGTTGATATAAATCTTTGCTCTCAACACTTAATTGGTTGTCATTTTGTAAGTTATCTATGTGCTCTGCATCATTATCTTTATTTTCTCCAATGTATTGTTCTTTCCAGTTCTTCCTGAGTTTTAGAATCCTTTCGTCAAACGCGAAGCCATTTTTCTTCTCCAATTCTTCATCTTTTGATATTAAAGTCCCGAATTGTGCTTTGCACTGCGTTGTACTCAGTAAATAGTCATAGTTTTCATTGTAATCTTCAACGTCCCTTTTCATGTCCACAGAATCACATGTACTTGATATAATATTATCAAGATTGTTGTTTTGATATGGAAATTGTTTGAGATATTGCTTTAGAACAGCCCAGGATTCCTGCAGGTTGGTTTTTATTTTAAAATAATCTCTAAACGCTTCCTCAGTCAGGATTAGTCTTACAAAAATTTCACTGGGTATACTAATTGCCTCGATATCTTGACTTGATTGAATTGTTTCACATGCTTGACCTCGAAGCAGCCCTGCCCAGCCAAGTAGAGAGCCTACTCCTACCTTTTTGAGTGTTATCAAAGTATTATCCCTAAATGATCTTACCAGTAGCCTGACTTCCCCAGCCACTATAAAAAGGACTTTATCCGGCATTTCATCTTCTCGATATATTCTATCTCCAATTTCATATTTTCGCCAACTGATTCCGCTTTTTAAAAGCTCTTTGCCATCATTCGACAGCTCACTAAACGGTTTAACCTGTGCCAAACCGGACAAGATTAGCTCTTTTTGGCTTTCCAAGTTAAAATCCGAATTCCCTCTATTCTAACATTATCGTTTCCCCTCCCTCTAAATTGAAACGTGATCAAGAAGTCGTTCAACACCATAGTCAATAAAACTTGCCATTTGATTAGTTATTATTCTCTTTTTAATTTGATCTGTTAACTCTGTTCCGCGTGATTGACACAGTTTTATTATTGTATAGCTATCGCTTATCTTAAATGGACCGCTCAATCCGCCACACTTCAATTTTGTCAATGCTTGCAGTATTTCTTTCCTCAGATTTATTTTTTTATACCATGTGCCAAAAGGATCTGACTGATATTTTATCATAGAACTTATCTTTCCAACATCCTCAAAGCTTATTTCCGATTCCTTCAATTGTTGGTGTATCTCTAGTGTTAGCCCTTTTTCAAGCGCTGGCAGTGTAATCATTTGTAGTTTTACCTCGTCATAGTCTTCTTTTGTTTCTAGATATATTTGTTCGACTGCACTTATCCATTGTATTTCAGACCACTTAATGGCTTTTAGTTCATTTATGCAATATGCCTCTAGGTTCTCTTCGGACATTCTACACTTTTCAAGAATCACAGCTCGATGTTTAGAGAATTTTTCTAGGCTAATATTTTTTTGTTTAACCCATTGATTTTCTATTGACTTAAGATCTTTCTCACTAAATTTCTTGGCCTTTACTTCCTTACATATCTCCTCCCGCAGCCACTTTCTGAAAATAGTAGGAGCTATACCGTTCCTCAAGGATAAGGGTAAAATATTCTTTATAGCTTGCTCAAATATTTCTTCTTTCTCTTTTGTGAACCATTCGAACCAGATAATGCTGTTGGACTTTTTCATGTTGGAATTTCTTATTGTCTAAGTTGATTGAGTGCTTCTCGATTGTCGCTGAAAATATCACTCACGATTGAAATTAGTCTTTTGTCCCTTAATTTAATGTTGGCATCTATCGCCATGCCTGATATGACTGGAACTTTTAAACCATTGTTTGTCAAATAGTTCGTTTTTAATTCAATCTTGACTGGATATCTATATAAGTTGTTTTCCTGATCAGGCGGCATTACATCTGCTCCTATCGATTTTATTACCCCCTTAATATCTCCAAATTCTGTATAATCAAATGCTTGTACTCTCACATTTGCTTTCTGGCCTTCTTTTATATATCCGATATCTTTATTTGTCACCCACACATCGGCTATTAGCTTATCTTGCGGTACTACTTTCATAATAGCTTCTCCTGCTCCCAGTACCCCCTTTTCACTTGCGTTTGAATCGAATATTACTCCTCTTGTTGGTGATCTTACCGTATCGTATTGTATCTTTATTTCGTTAGAATAAATTCTCGATTCTAATTCTTCTTCTCTCTGTTTATGCTGGCTTTTTGTTTGCAGCAAGTTTTCTAAAAGTTGCAATCTTTGCTCTTGCAACTCAAGAGTTAAATCCTCCTGTTTAAGAACGCTGTTTTCATCAATAGCGCCAACTTCAAGCAAATAATTCATGCGATTCAGAATTGTCTTATTCGTGTTATATTTTCTTTCCATAGTATCTATTCTTTCTTTTATAGAGCGAATCTGACTTTTGTATGTAATACGATTTTCTTTAAGTAAGGCTTTGAGGCGTAGTAACTCTCTGTTAGCTTGTCTTGTGTCGAATATAATCAATGTTTCATTTTCGTTGACGGTGTCTCCGTCTTTAACAAAAACTTCTTTTATTAATCCCCCTGTAGGCGATTTCACCGATGTTGTTCCGGAGGTGGGCTTTAAAATACCGCTGACTGAAATTACCTCGTCAATTCTTATTATACTGCTCGCTATTATTGCTCCCCCTGACAATAACACGAGCCCTAATACAAAAGACTGTGCCCATCGAGGGGTCTGCCGTAAGACTAGTGAGTGCTGTTTGTCCCACCAGTGGTCAGGTTCTACTCTGGAAGTGCCTCTCGCATCCTTATCTAGTAAATCTTTCATTTTTCCAAACTTTTTTATAGCATAATACTACCATGCCGCCTTACGCCAATGAATCAACCAAGATTTTGGTTTATTTTGCGACAAGATGTTGACCGACCAATAGGTGGCGTTAAGCAAATATACGCCGTTGCTTCTATTATTTCTAATCTTGGTTTCTCTGTATCCGTTGTCCAAGGCACCTCCGAATTTAGACCATCTTGGTTTCCCTCAAGTGAATATTCTTTTCATACCGTAGGAAATAAAGATTTTTCCTTTGATTTGCTAGATCCTCTTTCGGATATTGTCGTCATTCCCGAAACGTTTCTGCCTCTGCTGCCAAAATTAAAGCGTTTCCCAGTTGTCATATTCAACCAGAATATGCATTACTTGTTTGGTGAGAAAATTGATCTCAACCCGGCCCAGGTTTTACGAGCTTATTCTTCCCCTAACATCATAGCCGTATGGACCGTTTCTGCATCAGATTATAACTACGCTCTTGATCTTCTTCCACTCCCACCCCAAAGAATTCATAGAATTATTAATGCTATTGAGGATGACCTTTTCTCATTTTCTTTTTCGACTGCTAAATCAATTTCTTACATGCCACGAAAAAACTCAAGTCACTCAAGTGTTGTTACGGCCTTAATAAAAACTCAATCTTGGTTTGTTGGTTCTGGCTGGACTTTTAATCCAATCCATAACAAGACCCATGCAGACGTTTCTTCCATCCTGTCAGACTCTTCGATTTTCCTTGCATTTGGATACCCTGAGGGGTTTGGCCTGCCTCTTGCCGAGGCCATTGTTTCCGGCTGCATAGTTGTCGGTTACGATGGTATTGGTGGGTCTGAAATTTTTGATTTATGTAAGCCATACGATGTTGTCACTTCTGTTCCTTTCAGAGACTTTCATTTATTTGTTAAAGGAGTCCGTGATGCCATAAGAGCTTTTGATCAATTGGAAGAGCAACGGCTTCACACAAGGCTTTCACAGGCGTCTGGCTTGGTTTCCTCTAGATATTCATCTGAATCAATGGCTAACACAGTCAAAGCTGCTATCAAAAGCATTCTTTCTTCGTAACGTGTATTTAACTGGCTCTTTGTTCCCTGATTTTATGCTTATTTGCCCTTCCCTGCTGGCTTTCTTCTTTTC
>MDSZ01206400.1_pt1 | contig 9999 bp, 9 predicted proteins | sample 811201 | NCBI WGS metagenome assembly MDSZ01 (sample SAMN05326647, study PRJNA326480) | marine metagenome | isolation source: seawater | place: Indian Ocean: North | collected 2010 | reverse complement strand
TTGTGATTTTAAGCGTGTACAATTTACACCGGATTTACTTCCTGCTGATATTACAGGAACAAATATCTATGATGCCAAAAAGGGTGAGTTTACATTTAAACCAGGACCTATTTTCTGTAATCTACTATTAGCGGATGAAATTAATCGTGCTCCTCCAAAAACTCAAGCTGCTCTATTAGAAGCAATGCAAGAAAAACAAGTTACTATCGGTACAGTTACACACAAATTACCTGCACCATTTATTGTAATGGCTACACAAAATCCTGTAGAACAAGAAGGAACTTATCCACTACCTGAAGCTCAACTTGACCGTTTCATGTTCAAAATGAGTGTTGGATATCCAGACCGTGCTGATGAGGATGAAATCTTATCAAGACGTATCACACGTAAGAAAGATGCCGTAGATGTAGAAACAATTACAGATCCTCAAAGAGTAATTGCAATGCAACAAGCTTGTGAAGATGTATATCTTGATCCAGCACTAAGAATGTATATGGTTGAACTTGTTTCAAGAACTCGTGAAGACCCTAGAGTATTAGTAGGTTCATCTCCTCGTGGTTCTCAAGCATTACTGAAAACTGCACGTGCTGCTGCTGCAATGAGGGGAAGAGACTTCGTAACTCCTGACGACATTAAAGCTGTAGCAACTCTTGCAATTTCACACAGAATTATTCTAAAACCAGAACACCAAATTAAAGGTCTTGAGCCAAGTGAAGTAGTTCAAACAATTCTAAGAGAAGTACCAGTTCCTACTGTTTGAAACCTTAGATAGTATGGGGTATTAGTAATGGCATGGAGTCGCAAATCAGCAATGTTTGCGAGTCTAGCACTTGCAATGTACTTGTTAGGATTAACTTTAAGGAATCAACAATTAGTTTCTGTCGCAGTAGTAATATTTGTTTTTTTAACATATGCTGCACTATTTAGTGGACATGCTGATGTTGCGGCTAGTGGAAAGAGAAATAATGAATGGGATGGTGAAGAAGGTATCGCTTTTTCAAATATTTTGGCAATGAGAAAGTTATCTTCTGCGAGATTATTTGAAGATGGTGAAGTAAAAGTAACATTAAGGGTACAAAATCAAAGTGCATTATCTAAAATTGTAGAAGTAAGAGATAGGGTTCCAGAAGTTATGAGAATAAAAGAAGGTGCTAATTACATAATTATGGAATTAGGCCCTAGAAGAGAGACTTTTATTGAATATACTATCGAGACTCCTCTTCGTGGATTCTATACTATTGGACCTGTTTCTATTAGAATGCAAGATACATTTGGTATGTTTCATAAGGAGAAAGAAGTTCAAATTTATGATGATTTTCTAGTATTTCCAAAAATGGAAGACCTAAAAGATACTTTTGTAAAAAGTAAAGTTCCAAAAATATTTACTGGTGCAGTAAATATTAGACAACCGGGGCCTGGTTCTGAATTTTATTCTCTCCGAGAGTATTTCCAAGGTGATGAATTTAGATCAATTAATTGGAAAGCATATGCAAGATCTGGAAAATTAATGATAAATGAAAGAGAAAGGGATGCTGTAAGTGACATAATTTTGATTGTTGATAGTCGATCTGTAGCAGAAACAGGGCCTGTAAGTAGAAATGCTCTAGTTTACTCTACTAGGGCAGCAGCAAGTTTAGCTAAATATTTCTTAGCGAGACGTGATTCTGTTGGTTTAGTAGTTTATGGAAATGAAATTGTGAGTGTAGATAGAGACACTGGTAAAAAACAACTTTACGTAATTTTAACAAAATTAGCTGGTGCAATGGCAAAAGGAGAAGTTCCATTGCAAGTTGTAGTAAATAGAATATTGCCACACATAAATAAAGGGAGTCCAATAATTGTTTTATCCAATCTTGAATCTGATCCTACAATAGTTAATGCCCTAAGAGACATGAGGGCAAGAAATTTTGATGTTACTGTTCTTTCACCATCTAGTTTAGAATTTGAATTTGATGCAAGAAGATTAGATTCTGTAGGTTATGAAGTTTTAAAAACCGAAAGAGATGTTTTAATTTCAGAGTTGCGTGCAATGGGTGTTTTCATTTGCGATTGGGAGCCTGATATGCTACTATCAACAGCACTCGCTGGTGCTAGAGGGTTTTGAGGTGTAATTATGACTGCAGGTACAAAAATAACTCCACAAATTCCTCCTCCTAATCAGAATAGTTCAACAGCTCACCTTTATGATGGTAAAACCGTAAGGGCTGCAGCACCTAGCCGTAAAAAAGCAGCAGGAAATATGAAATCAGGTACTGAAATACCTAAAGATGCTATTCCTGAAGTACAAGTGCCATCATTTGTAGAAAGTCTCCTAGGTGGGCCAATTGTACCTAAAGTGAAATTTTTACCTGCAGATAAGATGGTCAAAAATCTGCAACTTTCAGCTTATGGTGTTTTATTCATCTTAACATTTTTGACCTTTATTACAACTCCTTCAAGTGGAACCATTTGGCAAACGATTCTTGGTACTGGAGCATTTACAAACATGATTCATTTATTGATTTTAACATCTGCTGGATTAATTGGTGTTTATTCAATTAAGAGTAGAGATCCAAGATGGATGCTAGCTTCATATTTACTATTCATCTTTTTTGGACTAAGATTTGCATCAAGCCAAGTAACTCTAGCATGGGGTGGTGGTGACGGTGATGTATTTGATTTAGAGCAAAACACATGGATGGAAATGTTGCTTGTAGTTCTTTATGCAGTAAGCCTTGTAATGTATTTAGAACTTACAAATTCTGTAATTAGGTTTAGTATGTTAGATACAAGCATTAAAACAAATGAAGTTTATGTTATGAATGTAAAAAGCATTGTAAAGAAGTATTATAGAAGTATTTTCATAAATCCAACAGTAGCTGGAGTTTTGGCAGCATTGGTTCTTTCAATAAATACAATCATTCCCTTTTTCATAGGATTCTTTTCGTCCGAAACAGCATTTAGAATGGAAAATAGTGTTGAATTAATTAGCGTTTATGGAGTAGCTATTGGAAGTTTAATTGTCTTTGCAATTGTAGGCATCTTATTTGCAATTAATCTACCATTAAGAATTCAAAAATATCGTGAAAAATCAAGTGCAGAATAATCAAAAATTTATTCACTTTCATCAAATATTGATGATTTAAATAAAGATCTTGAGCCTACATTATCTCTATGCCTATCTTCTATGATTCTCATTTTATTTCTAACTCTTGTAAATAAAAAATAAAATCCAACATACAATGCTAATGCATTAAAACAGAGTAAAAATACCTCAGTCGAACCCAAACCAAAAATTTCTAACATTTTGTCCTCTTATTATAACGGTGGTCTTACTTCAATATCAACATCACCTGAAGGAATTCCAATACAGGCTAGTCTAGCCATATTTTTAACTAAATCAAAATCTAAGCCAGGAGGTAATTCATCAGATAATTTTACGATTCCTGAATTTAATGTAACCATACAAGTACCACACGTTCCAGAAGTACAATTTGTTGGTATAACTACATCACATAATTTAGATAATTCATTAATTGTTTCTGTACCGTCGTGTTTACTTAATCCAAGTAATTGACTTCCACGAAAAAATCTTATTACTCCAGAGAGATTTGAATTCTCTTTTTGCATAAATGATCCTCAACGTTCATCAAAATGTGTCCAACGACCTGTTTGTTTATTGAAATACAATCCTGCTTTTTTCATCCATTTATTAAATTTAGTTGCACCAGCACCTGTTCTAAGTATGAAATCTTCCCTATCTTCTTGTGCTTGGATATATCCTTTAGCTGCTAATGTTTGATCTATCCAATCATTAATTGACATTAAACCAGCACTAATTGTACTTGCTTTAGCTGCTTCAGCCATTGCATCTGCACTTGCTCCAGTTCTCTCAAGGTCTCTCTTAATTAATTGCTCAATTGATTCATAATTAGATGCTGCTGGTTTAGGTGGCACTGCATCTCTAGGTGATTTACCCTCAATAATTTTAATTTTAGTTCCATTAACAATTCTTTTTTCAACCACTTCAGATAATTTGGAATTGAATATTTCTTCACATTCATAACAAATAAAGGACCAATTGTCTAACTCATCCATATTCCTAGATGACCTTGGGTCTAATTCATCACCACAAGTTGGACATTCATGTAAAATCATTAATGGCACTCTTTTCCTTCTAAAATCTACAATATCTTGAGGTAAACCATTCAAACTTAGCAATTCCCAATCCCTAGCTGCTTCCATATTTCTTGTTTCAAATTGGTCTCTAAGTTTCACTTTTTGATCATCTTTAGTTTCATCATCTAAATTATTGGCTAACTTAATTAGTAATTCACATGTTTTACCTAATCGATTCATAACAATTTTATCTGCCCTATATTTTTCTACTTTAGCTAATTTTAATCTTTCAATTTCTTCTTCTAAATCTGCTAAAATATCTTTTTGTTGACGTTTAAATCGCTCTTCTTCGATTTTATCCATCTTCTTTTTATCAGATGTTAAAACTTTAGACAAGTATCTCTGTCTACCTTGACTTGATGGTTCTGCTGAAATTACAGCCAAAACAGATTCTGCAACTTTCTTTTTCAAACCGTAATTATCAGTTAAAGTCTCTATTGTAATCTTTTTTAAATCACCAATTTTTAATCCAGCATCTGCTAAAGTCATAGAAGTTGTTTCATCTATTCCTCTACGTAATAAAGCCAGATAGGTGTCTTTCTTTGCCATGGTGCACTCCCTCCCCCGTGTCAGGCCGAAAAGTCGGTCATATGTTAACTCAGTGCTTACAATTCTTTTTGAAATTTCATGATTTGTGCCGAAAATTCAATCCAATCATCTAAGGTAAGTTGTTCTGGGCGACTATCAAAAAACCCCTCTCCCATTGATAAAACCGATTTATTCAGGATATTTCCCCACTTATTTGGATCAAAGCCATGCTTTAATTTTAATTTGGATGGTTGGCGCTTTAAGGAATTGCGTAATTTTTTTCTTCGCTGATTAAAACTGGCTGCAGATATTGCTCGAATCAACCTTTTACTTGGTGGTTTAAGGTTCTTTGAATTTAAGTAATTCAAAACTGTTTCTGAATTTAATAAATCTCTTCTTTTTAATTTAACTAATCTACTTTCAACCTTAGGTTGTGGTTTAAAACTTGAAGGGGATATTTTCTTTCCAAGAGTTATCTGCCAATCTAATGAAGTTGTAATCCATAATGGCCCCCTGTTTGAAATATTGTTATCGGCACAAATTCTTTTAGCAAATTCTTCTTGAAACATAAAAACACAATTTTTAATTCCATTTCCATCATTACAGATTTTACTAATTTTTTCTAATAACGGACTTGATATTTGGTATGGTATATTTGCAACAACATCTGTAATATCTAAAGGCCATTCCACTTTCAAAGCATCACCTTCGATTAAACTTAATTGATTTAAATTAAGTTCATTTTCAAAAATATTTGATATATGATTACAAATCATATTATCAATTTCAATTCCAATTACTTTATGCCCATGTTGTAATAACTTTTGAGTCAAAGCCCCAGGACCTAAACCAATTTCTAAGATTATTCTATTTTCGTCCTTAGAATCTAATTCAGCTAATTTACCAATTGATTCAATTACAGAGTCATCAATTAAAAAATTCTGACCTAAATCCTTATTTGAATAATAATTAGAAAATAAAATATCAGCTAATTGTCTTGAAGTATACACGTTACTCAAACTGCACCAATATTTTGTTTAATTACATCAAGTATTAATTCAATTTCAGAAGCATCTAAAGAAATTCTTCTACTTGCAAGAATTGCTCTAACTTCATCATTATTCAATGGCATAACTTCTGCTAATTTTGCAGCGATCTCTGGATATTTTGAAATGCTATCCATCTCTAAAAACATGCTATACATTTCTTGAAATACTTTAGATTCTGTTTTATACCCATTACGTAAATCACTTGCAGACCATTCAGCATGTTGTAATGCCATTTTTTGCTCATAAGTTAAGAAACCTCTACGTTTTTGTGTTTCTATCAATGCGTCCCTTACTAATGCATAATCAATATACTCGTCTTCTGCCATTTTTTCACATCCTATTCAACTGAACGTAGGTGTTCAGGACGGGCAACTACTGTTTTTAATTTGTTTCCGTCCATTACGCTAACTACCCACGCAGCACCTTGTTTTCCAGTAATAACTCCAGTCCTACCTTGAAATCTACGATTAGGCATTCCCTTTTGTTGACCTCCATCAATTACTATTGCCACTCTATCTCCCTCGGAGTATTGGTGTATAATTCTATCAATATTTAATCGACTTCTTTCAGTCTTGCTTCTACTAGCAATAAACCTTGTTCCTTGACGCTGCCCCTTAGACCTTTTCATACTTAACGCCTCAAACCACAAACTGGTGCGTTGCGGCCACCAGCCCACCTATAATAAGTCAATCGCCTAATCTGAATGTATGTCAAGAACGTCTAACCACTCAACTTCACACTTTAAATCAAGTAATTTTGCGACTGAAGGCTCTGTTCTTCCGTTATCTGAAGTCACCATCTCTTTGATGTAAGTGCCTGATTGTGCTTTTAATTTAAATTCTACAATTTTATCATCTACTTTAATTTCATAAAGATCAATTATTTTCCTTTTCCTAATTTTATCTGCTCGACGATGAGAAACTCTTTTTGGAGTCCTTTGATTTAATTCGACACCATTTAACTCTGAGATTTTGGAAATTATTTCATCATCTGTTAATTGAATTTCGAATTCATTCCCTTCATCATCTACATTTAACAATTTAAAACAAATATGATATGATTTATCTGCTGCTGCATCTTTAACCCTTACAACTTCAGATTTATTTGAAATTCTCAATGGTTGTATCTCAACCCTTCCAGAAGCAGCTTTATTGACTAATTTTGTTAATTTATTTAAATCTGCAAATCTTTTCTTTGGATTTTTTAATTCAATTACAGTAGGCCTTCCATTACCTAAACAGCGAACATCAATATCTTCTCTACCCATTGAATGAGTGGAATGTGAATCTGCCAAGAAAACTTCTAACAATGGATCTGCAATTAATGATTGTACGGATTCAAGATATTGTAATCCAGTATTATCGCATTTTTCACATCCTCTACCTTTACAAGTTCTACAATTCCATTTAGTCTGTGGCAAACCTCTCTCAAATTTACAATACCTAGTGTAAAGATATAATGAACGGCATTCTAATTTTACAGATAACGTCAAACAATCAATTAATGCAAGAATTTCTGGAAATTCGTTGACAATTTCAAAATCATTTTCTAAAAGTGTTCTAATCATTGTTGAGATTTCTGAAGATAACGCTTGTTTCAAATTAGAACTCCTTTTTGCTCCAAAAGTAGTTCTAATATATTCTTCTGATTCTAATAAATCATTAGGTAATTGAAAACCAAGTTGTAATCTTGAAAATTCAAAATCATTTAATTCAGAAATTAATCTTGAAGTAATTATATCAATTTCAGAAAATAAATTTTCACAAAGGGGGCAAACTGTTTCATCAATTTCTAAGCCGGGGTTTAAGTTCAAAACTTCGTTTCTAACCTCTAAACCAGCATCTTTTAACGTTTTTTTAATTAAAGAAACTCCACCTACTCGTCCTAAACAAAAATCGCAACATCCAATTCGAACTAAATGAGTCTGCCCACTAATAGAAGGAGCCGGGGAAATTTCATAATTATCTTGAAAATAATCAAACTCTTCATCTTTGGATTCAATTTCATTTAAATTATCTTCTTCAAAAATACTTTCTCCGGTACCATATTGTGCTGAAGAATAACTAGTCCAATCCTCTTCAACTTCATCTTCAGTCATTAAATCACCCAGTAGTTCAAGTCGGGATGAACCATACAAGAACACGTTTCCTAAAATGACTTAGTATTAATTATTTTCAACTATTAATTATTCTTCTTCTATTGGTTTTTCCAATAAACAAATTGCAGATGTTGTAATAATTAAAGCTGCTATTAATGATAAGCCAATCATAGCTGCAGAATAAAATCCAAACAAATTAAACACACCCATGGGTGATAATGTAATCACTGCAAATCCCATAATATCAGACACTGCTGCACCAAAAAGAGCAATTCCTGATGTGCTTACTACATTTTGTAAACAAACGGAGGGTTGTTCTTTTTTGTTCTTATTTTTCTCTTCCCTGTATCTTTCTGTAACATGAATACAATAATCAATACCAACTCCGAGAGATAATGAAGATATTACCAAGGTAATCACATTCAAACTATCACCCATCAAATAAATAAAACCATATAACCAAATGACCACTAAAATTATTGGTAGAGTTGTTAATACAGATTGTTTAAATGAACGGAAACCAATCCAAAGTGTTGTTAATACCAGAAAAGTTCCAAAAATTAACGATCTTTGAAACTCACCTTCAAATTTTTCAGATGCAACTGCCCTGGAAACGGGTTCACCACAAGGTATTACCCAACTAACAGGGTAATTTTCATCCAACAATGCTTCTTCTAAATTTGTATGTTGACCATTAGATTTACTCAAATTTGTAAATGGACTTGCATCTCTCATCAATTCATCAAGAAATAATCCGACTTCAGGAAAGTTTTCAGCTTGACGGATTCCATACCTCATTACCATATGAGTATATTTTGGTTCATCGCCTGAAATTGTTAACCAAGGCTTAGCAGGGTCTAATGTATCACTTGGATAAATATACAATTCAACAACGGATTTAGGAATTGCTGCACCTGTAGAACTACTTTCTGGCACGCCATAAAGATAAGTAAAACCAAAGAAAAAGGCCAAACAACCTCTATCTCTAAAATCAGGATAATTAAAGTTTAACAAATGTGGATTACTTGCAATTTGGAGAGGATCTAATTCCATTTCCTTTGGCAATAATTTTTGAAGATAATTAAAACCTTCTTCGTCAGAAAAATTAAGACTTGAACATCCAACTCCATTTTCTTCTGCACTTGTATTCCAACCAACCTCTTCAAAAGGCGTTATATTATACAACATTGATGCTAATGAACCTACTACAATCTCATCTATTGCATTTAAGTCAGCATTATTATTTGCGTCTCTTCCAATCTTGTCTGCAACTTCACCGTCAGGACCTATTTTGTCAATATTTTCTCTAAATTCTGGAATTCCTGCTAAAACACTGGGATGTAACATATCACCCTCTATTAAAATCGCAGCTTGTTCTCCTTCTGTTGGGAATCTATCGATTACTATAGCAACTCCCGCAGAAAAATCTGCATCGGGGTCTAACATATCTTCCACTTCAAAATCTCCTTCCAAAGAATTCATGCCAATTAAGGAAGGTACTGTAATCAAAAGTGCTAACACTACAATAATTAATGGATTCTTTCCATTAGTTGAGAATTTTGCAAACTTTTTCAGCAGATCTCCAACTCCATCTTTACTTAATTCTCTTTCAGGGTTTAATTTTCCTTTGGATGACAAATATTCATCAATACTTAATCTCACCAAAGGAACCCAAATTCCAGTCAATAAAAATGCTGCAAAAACACCTGCTGCTGCTTCTATTCCAAAACTGCGAAGTGCTGGTATATTAGAAATCAAATTTGAACCAAATGCTACTATTGTTGTTAAAGAAGTTAGCAAAATTGCTCTTCCAACCCTATCTAATGTTATCCTTGTTGAAGATACGATGTCTTTGGAATTTCTCCTTTCTTCCTTATATCGATGAAGAACATGTAGAGAATCATCAATACCTAAAGCAATAATCAATATGGGTAAAAGATTAGAAAATTGTGACCTAAAAATTATTGAGATACCAAAAAAATTCCCAATAGATGCTATCCATCCAATAAATCCTTGCATCCAAATTAAAGATAAGCCTAAAGCAGCCATAACCAACAATACATCTGTTCTTCTTCTCAATGAAAGCCATAAAAATAAACTAATAATAATCAACATTATTATGATTAATCCAATACTTGATTGCATTTCTCTATTAACTTCTACATT
>MDSZ01131747.1_pt1 | contig 9999 bp, 6 predicted proteins | sample 811201 | NCBI WGS metagenome assembly MDSZ01 (sample SAMN05326647, study PRJNA326480) | marine metagenome | isolation source: seawater | place: Indian Ocean: North | collected 2010 | reverse complement strand
TTATTAAATGAATCTATGCTTTTTGATTTTTTATCTAAAACAGTTTTATATAATTTAATATTTTCATCCAAGTAAGTTTCATCATATAATTTTAAAAATGGAAAATATAAGTTTGTTATTTTCTCTATTAAATCATCATTTTCTATTTTTCTGATAATATTATCATAATCCACAAAATTTATAATATTATCCTTAATTTTATAATTATTAATTAAATAACTTTCTTTAATCATTAATTTTTCATTGTGATTCATTTCAATATTTTTAATGTTTAATAAATCTACATTTAAATGTCTCATATTTAAATTATCATCTTCAAAATCATGACCTAAAACTTCTTTAAAATTTTTAAAAGATATTTTAGAATTTTTAAGTTTCATTTTTTTTTCATTATCTAAATCAATATTAGTTACATATAATAAAATTTTTTCTTTGGGAATATTTGTTACTGTAAATATCAAGTTTTTTATATCTTGAATTGTGAAATAATCAATACTATATTTAAATACTGTAGTATTTGAATCTAATTTATCTGGTAAATTATAAATTTGTTGTATTATTTTTAAATCAGATGCATTGATACTATTATCTAAGTATTTATCAATTAATTTACTTATTTTATCGTCTAATATTTTTAAAAAAATAAATGTATTTTTAGTTAATACATTTTTAATAGTATAATCCATAATTAATATATAAAAAGAAAATTAATTTAATTTAATGGTGAATCAGTTATTTTTGTTCCACAATATTCTATTGGTTTATTATTGTAATCATGTTTCTTATATACACCCAATTTTATCCCAACTTTTAATAAAAATCTCATATTATCCCAAAATTCTGGGGTATGACCTATTGATTTTGTCATTAAATGTGCTAGCTCATGAATAGCTACAAACATCATTGTATTTAAATCAACTAATTTATATGGTGGTGTTTTAGAACGTAAACAAAATACAATTTTATCACCTTTATTAATTGAATATGATGTATATTTATTATTGGGTGAACTTTCTGTAATATTATTTGGTCTATAATTTTTTTTTAATCGTTTTATTGCTTTTACTGTTTTTTCATCATAATTATGTTTATTTTTAATTTCATTATCTAAATGATTTACTATTTTAAGTAATGAATCTCGTATATTTGATAAAAGTTCTGCTGCTTTTTCTTTGTCTGGAACATTTCTAACTAAAAACTCTACATTATTTTTTTTTACATAAGTAACTTCTGAAGCCTTATTTTCTAAATATAAATAAAATATTGTTACGCATATTAAAATTAGAAAAAATGATGTATAATCATCCATTAATAATTACTAATATTTTTATTAAAACTATGTAATTATCTATTATTTAATAAAATTATTTCACAATCTTTTTTTATATTTTCAATTAAATTCTTGTCACCATTATCAATTAATTCTCTGAATTTTTTATAATTATCCTTCTGCACATCATTTAATTGATTTTTAGTATGCTCTGTTTCAAAAAAAGTATCTAAAATATAATATTTATTATCAACCAAATCATTTAATGTTTCTATTTTATCTTTATAAATCCATTTATTATTTTTATATATTTTAAGTTTATTATCTCTACTATTTGTTATAACTATATTTTTATTTTCTGGTTTTTCATCATTAAAATGGACATGCTCAATCATTTTAGGAATCATAGCATATGGTATTTTTAATAATTTAGACTTTAATGAATCACTTATATGACTCAAATCTTCATTACCATAATTATTCAAAATAATTGTATTATTAATTGTTGTATTATTTGTGGTATTACCAACTTTTGTTAACAAAATCTCTATTTGTTTTTTTAACAAATCCTTTTCCTTTTTATGGTCACTTTTTATTGAATTTATAATTTTTGTAAATTCATTAACTTTATTACAATATTTATCATAATGTCGTTTTAAGTTATCTTGCCTCGTAAATTCTTTTCCACATTCAAAACATTTATACATTACATTATCATTATTATCATTATCAAAATTTATTGAATCATCAAACTCCCTCCTCATTTTATGGTGTGTAGTGAGGGAATTTATACTTTTTGTGAGGGTTTGTGAGGGTTTTTTATACTTTTTGCCTTTTTCGGAACAAATGCCACCAGAAATATTTATACATTTCTTATGTTTGTTGGTTTTTAGGTGTTTAATATAATTGCATTTTATATTTGTAAAATAATTACATTTTTCACATCTAAAATTCATTAATATATATCAATATTTAAAATTTTCCTTTTAAATAATTTATACTTTTTTATACTTTTATTTATACTTTTTTATACTTTTTGAATTTAGTAATTTTTAATATATTTTTAAAACAAAACAAAACCATTAAAAAACAAAAAAAAGAATAATTATAAGAAGCATTTTTAAAAACCCTCACAAAAAAGAATAATTGAGAGAGAGAGAGAGCACTATAAAAAAGTTTTTAAAATTAGAAAATTCAAAAATTAATAAATTTATAAATTTATTAGAATTCTTTCATGAAAATTGATGGTGTAATATTACTATTACCTTTTTGACTAGAAATAAACATATCATAATCACCAATTATAATACATTTTTGCTTTGCTCTACTTATAGCAGTATAAAGTAATTTTTTACTATTTTCATTATTCCACATATACTTATGCTGCTTACTAATAAATAATACTATATTATCAAATCCATGACCTTGTGATTTATGTACTGATAAACAATATGATAAATCAAATTCTTCGTGAAGTTCACTATTTGATGTTGAAACAAGAACATTTGTGTCTTTATCATATTTTATATTTACATTTTCAATATCATTATTTAATTCAATATTTACTATTTTTCCAGTATCACCATTTGCCATGCACTTATTTTCTTCATAATTATTAACTATACGTATAATATAATCATTTACTCTAAAATTTTTATAATTGCTATAACTATCTAGATTAGTGATAATAATACCTGTTGGATTAAATACTCTTTGAAGCAATATATTAAGATTGTTATAACCAAACAAGTGGTCTTTTTGTGGTGTTAAAAACTTAGTATTATCTTTGTTTAAATTGTTATTTTGGATAAATTTACTGAAAAGAGGTATATTGATTCTATTATTTTTAATAAACTTATTGATATTTATAAACTGTATTGAATTATCAATAAAATCATGTTTATAAATTATATTTTTATTCATTTTTATAATATTTTTAGATAAGGAACCACTATTTCTAAAAATATTATGAAGTTTATCAGCACAAAATAATTTACTATTTAACAAATCATAAAATGGTATTCCACCACCTATTGGTTGTAGTTGATTTTCATCTCCAACAAAGATAATTCTACAATTAAATTGTTCTACATAATGTATAAGTTTAGCAAATAATTCTAAATTTATCATAGAAGATTCATCAACAATTATTATATCTGGTTTATTTTTGTAGTATTCCAATTCTTCAATATCTTTTTGTATTTTAGATAATTCATTTTCATCTTTGGTTTTACCTAGTTTATCATAACACAATTCTAAAATTTTATCTTTATTACTATAACTCATACTAATTAAAATTTTAGGATATATAACTTGTATAAGTCTAAATAAGTTTGAATTAATAGTAGTATTTTTATCAAATACACACCTTTCAATTAAATTATTTGTTGCTAAACCTGTTGGTGCACACAATGAAATATTTTTAATACTTTTATCATGAGTCTCTAAATATTGACATACACAATTTAAAATTTCTGATTTTCCTGTACCAGGATAACCATTCAAAAGTCCTAGTTTATTATTTATTAAATTGTAAATTCCTTGTGTTTGCTTAGAATCAAAAGTTATCTTATTTTTAATTTGAAATTCTGAAATAAATTTTTCTACATGTTTTTTATCAAAATCTAAAGTAATTTGTTTTTCTTTAATATTATTATAAAACAATTTTTTCATTTTATTACTAAGTGTTTTCTGTAAATTTTCTAGATATTTTGAAGTGTAATAAGTTTCACCATAAAATTTTCTGGATACACATATTTCTTTTTTTGCTTTTAAAATTAGTGTTTTTTGTTTTTCTTTATCCATGTGTGGAATTTCATCGTTACTTATACTTTTATTCAAATTTTCAACAAAATTACTTTTAGAAATATATATAGTATCTTTACTATTAAACAAATTTAGAAACCACTTTTCAATGATAATATTATTATCTATTTGTATTTTAAATTCATTACATAGTTTCTTCAATATATTAAATGTAATCAAACAATTGTCATTATTTATAAATAATTGCGGTTGTTTCCACAAATTAACTAACATATAATCTGGATTTTTCAATTGTTTCATATTTAAAATTATTTTATTTAATGTATTAATTTTTACATTACAACTAATACATTTTCTTAGATTTTTAATATTATTTTGCTTATTTGACTCATGCATAAATATAAATTTATTTGATTCACTATTTTTATTTAAAAAACAAACAGAATTATTATACCTTTTAATTATATCATCTATTTTTCTCAAGATTTCCAATTCCTTTTTAGTTTTAATAGATGTCATTTTTATTATAATTAAAATCTCATTTTTTAATATCAATTTTTAAAAAAATTTATAAGTAATTTATAATGAAATTAAATAAAATAAATCAGAATTTTATAGATAAAATTTTTGAAAATATACTAAATAATAACATAAGCAATGGAATTGTTATAGCATCACCTTCAAAAAAAGACCCAAATTATTTTTATCATTGGACACGTGACAGTGCATTAGTAATGAAAAATGTCGCAAAATACTATAAAGAAACAGGTAATTTACAAGCTTTTAAACAAATAATAGATTATATTGAAATTGAAACACATCACCAAAATACTGAAACTTTAACTGGTTTAGGAGAACCAAAATTTAATGTAAAAAAAGATAATTCAGCATTTAATGAATTATGGGGAAGACCACAAAATGATAGTCCCGCATTAAGAGGACTTACTATGCTTTTTATTTATGACATATTTGATGATTATAAATGTTTGAAAGATAATATTAAAAAAATATTAGATAAAGATTTAGAATATTTAATTGATAATATTGATAAAGAAACATATGATTTATGGGAAGAGATTAAGGGATTCCATTTATTTACAACATGTGTTCAATATAAATTTATTAAAGAATACAAAATAAGATTTAATAATAACAATTATAATTTACAAAATAGTTTAGACACATTAAGAAATAATCTAAATAAACATAGTATAATAAATAATTCTTTTAATTCACATGGTAATATTAATAGATTATATGATAGTTCATTATTTTTATGTTTAAATGCTATTAATTATGATTTAGATATAATAAATATATTTAATGAAAAATTTAAAAACTATGTATTAGAAATAGTAGATTTTTTCAAAAATGAATATAGTATAAATAAAAATAATAAATTTATATTTATTGGAAGATATAAAGATGATAAATATTATGGAGGGCACCCATGGATAATAACTACAACATCATTTTTACAATTACTTATATATTATTCAAAAAATGATGTTATATTACTAGAAAATCAAGAAAAAATGATATTAGAGTATATAAATTACATATTAAAATTTGATAATTTAGATATAAGTGAACAAATAGACAAAAATACTGGCACACAGTTATCAGCAAAAAATTTAACTTGGAATTATAGCGAATTATATAGTATGTGGGATATGTTAGTTTAATATTATTGTTAATATTACTTAAAAATACGAAATTATAAATGTAAAAAGTAAAATAATGAAAATATTTAGTGGTAATAGTAATATACAATTTGCTAAAAAAGTATGTAATCATTTAAATACTCATTTAGCAAATATAAATATTAACAGATTTGCGGATGGTGAAATCACAGTTGTTATTAAAGAAAGTATAAGACATGAAGATTGTTTTATTATTCAACCAACATGTCGAAATTTAATAAATAATATGAGTGTAAATGATAGTTTTATGGAATTGCTAATTATAATTGATGCATTAAAAAGAGGTAGTGCTAAAACTGTAAATATAATTATGCCTTATTATGGTTATCAGCGTCAAGATAGAAAAGATTATAGTAGAGCACCTATTTCAGCAGCAATAATAGCAAAATGTTTAGAAGCACAAAATATAAACAGAATTATTGTATATGATTTACATGCGGGACAAATATCAGGATTTTTTTCTAATAATTGTCCATTAGATAATTTATATACTGAAAACTATTTTATTAAATATATTAAAGAAAATATATTAACTAAACATAATATTGATGATATTATTTGTGTAGCACCAGATAGTGGTGCAGTTAAAAATAATTTTAGAATAGCTGAAAAAATTGGGACATTATGTGATAGTATTTTTAAACATAGAGATGGTCCAAATAGTATTAAAACTATGAAACTTATAGGTGATGTTAAGGATAAAATCGTTATTTGTGTAGATGATATTTTAGATACAGGAGGAACAGCATGTAAAGCCTCAATATTATTGAAAAATCATGGTGCTAAAGAAATTTATTTTTTTGCTTGTCATGGTTTATTTTCAAATAATTCATTAAAAAAAATGGAAGAAGAATCAAAATTTACTAAGATTATTGTCACAAATACTGTTATTCATGAAGAAGATATATACAAAAGTAAATTAGTTGATATTATAGATGTAAGTTATTTATGTGCAGAAGCAATAAGTTGTCAAATAAAAGGTTTATCACTAAGCAAACTTTATGATGATGATTATTTCAATAATAAAATTGAAAAAATACAATTACTATAAATATTAAATTGTAGATATATGTATATTTTGATTATAATTTAATTTATTTTTATTTTCATTTTCATTTTCTAATATATGATTGTTTATTGTATTATATAATGATACAAAAATCATACTACATATAAATGATTGACTATCATAAAATTCAGTTCTATGTCTATAATTAGTTCTTTCATCATGTTTCCATGCATATATCCAATATATGTTAATTATAATACTTAATAGTAATATACTTATTTCTAACAAATACTTATTTGTATTATTTTTGTATGTAAAAAATAAAAATAATACTAAATGTGGTATATACCAAAGTAAATATTCTTTATTGCTTTCTATTTTAAATATGTCACCATTATATAAATTTAATACAATAGATAAATTATTACAAAATGGCACTAGCAAACTAAGTTTCAATTTATCCATAACTATCATATTTAACTAGATAAACTTTAACTAAATTTTAAAATTACTAAAATTATAATATTAAAGATTATTTATTTTTTAGTCTTTTTTTTTCTAAAAAATAAACGTCTTTTTTTTTTCTTTTTTGATTTTTTATTTCTTCTAAACATTCTTCTTAATCTACTTTTTTTCTTAGTTTTTTTGGGTTGTAAATTATTATTATTTGGTTTTTGCGCTGCTACATTATTATTATTATTATTATTATTTGGTTTTTGTGCTGCTACATTATTATTATTATTATTATTATTATTATTATTATTATTATTATCTTTTTCAACAAATTTAACTAGTTTTTTATGCGGATTTTTTAATATTGGTCCAATAATTTCATCAACATGCAAAACATCTGATAATACATTTTCCTCATTATTATTATTTTTTTTAGTATTAAATGATTCACTTTGAACTTCATATTCATCTAAATTATCACATGATAATTTAATTAATGATAAAATATCAATACTATTTATAGCATTGTATAAACATTCAGATTGTTCTTCGGTAAATGTATCATTTGATAAAGGATAATTATCATTTATTTTATTACATAATACTTTTTTAGATTTAAACCAAGATTTACCAAAACTTTTTACAACTTGTTTATCGCCAATCATAATTTTAAATCTTTTTATTATTTCTTCATACAATTCTTTCTTTTTATTTGTATTTACACCATCTTGTTTAACTAAAAATTCAAATAAAAGTTTTCTGAAATAACTATGTGCTATAATTGGTTTTCTATATCCCCTATTATCGCTAAACCAAGTTATACCACCACTTAATGAATCAATATATTCGCCCCAAGTTTTTTCTGAAACAAAAGGAAATTTTAAACTATTTATCAAATGTTGTATTTTTGCCTCATCTTTATTAGCTTTTTTTATATAATTATACAAAAATTCTCTTTTTGTTGAAAATCCTTTTGGAAATGTTCTATTTTTTCTAAAATATTCATTACATTGAACTGGACATTCTTCATTATACCCTTTTTCTGTATCACATATTTCTTTTAAATTTCCTTTTTTACATTTAGCATTTTTTAAACCTTTTATTTCTTCACTACATACTTCTGGACATAATTTTCTTGATATTTTCCCAACTTTATAATCACGACATTGTAATTTAACATTTTCACATAAATGTGGTCTATTTTTACCTTCTGATACTTTTGTAATTTTACTATACATTTTTGATAATTTTCTAAATTTTCTTTTTGTTTTTCTTCTTACTTTTTCAAAAAGAGTTTTAGGCACATCTTGCACTGAAACAGTGCAACCTTTGTTATTTATGCTTTTCCTAAATTTAGTATTTTCATCTTCATAATTTGAAATAAAACAAGGCTCATTAATACTTGTGAGACCATATCTTAATAATTCATCAGATTGCTCATCATTATTTGAGTTGAATTGTGCTTCAAGGTTATCAATTAAATCCAATTTTTTTTTCATAAATTCTAATTGTTTTTTGTGTAAATCTATTTTAAACATACTATATAATGCAATAAATCTCTTTCTCCAACTTTTATCAATTTCTAATTGTTTATTGTAAATTTTTATAAAATTATTATCAGATTTGTATTTATTAAGAAATCCTATAATTTCATCTAAATTTTTAATTTCATCAGCATTATTATTGATATTTCTTTTACTTTGTTTTTGTCTTAAATAATCTATAAATAATTTTATAAATTTAGTCTCTTTTAAAATTTCATCATCTTGTAATCTATAATCTGGAAAATATGAACTAATATAATCAACAAATCCTTTATAATATTGTGAAGTACTATTACTTAAATTACTTAAAAATTCATATATGTTATCTCTACTATCTTTTACTAAATAAGACAATTCTATTGAAGTATCAAATAATCCAGCAATTCCTAAAATATTACTTGATATATCAGCGATTTTTATTAAAGATGTTACAGACCCTAACATAGCAAATGCTGCACCCCCTCTTTGCATTTCATTAAATTTAGATAATTCTCTTTTTTTTAATTGGTTAGCTCTTCTATATTCTTCATTATGTGCATAATTTTGAATATTATTGTAAGTTATAGGTTTATTGACAATATCCCAATTTTGATAAGGAAGAGAAGGATTCATATTTGGAAGTATAGGCATATTATTATTACCATAATTATTTCTAGCATCCATTGTAGCAAGAGCAGTTGATAATAATAATTCTGCTTTTTTAGATTGTAAATTATTATTTACATTATTTACATTATTTGGTTCTTGTAAACTATTATAAAAATTATTGTTATTTAGGTTTTCTTTAGCATTAGCATAATTATTATTATTAGTTATATTATTATTTGTTATTTGCTTAACAGATTTTCTATTTGATTTATTATTTAATTCATTATCATTATTTTGTGAATATATATTGTCAATACTAAGAGTAGGTATTTCCTTTATTTTGCATGGTAAAGATAATTCCATTAAATTCTCAAATTGTTTTATTTGTTCTTTTGTTAAAATAGTTTTTTCATCTTCTGTCAAAGATACAGGTATATCTAAACATTTTTTAAATAAATATAATCTTTTAGAATTTTTATATAAATAACTTTTTTCTCCAGGAGGCAATACAAAAATTTTATCTAAATCCTTTTTTTTATATAATCTATGAATAGCTGAATCAGCCAAACCAGCCGCACCTGAAGCTAATGTATCAACAGTATCATCGCTTACTGCTAATGATGATAAACTTGATACACCTAACATACTTAATAAAAATCTTGCTTT
>MDSZ01015704.1_pt1 | contig 9999 bp, 1 predicted proteins | sample 811201 | NCBI WGS metagenome assembly MDSZ01 (sample SAMN05326647, study PRJNA326480) | marine metagenome | isolation source: seawater | place: Indian Ocean: North | collected 2010 | reverse complement strand
TGCTCCAAAGTTATTTGAAAAAAGTAAAAGTGTATTGCCATCAGGCGCTCTTGATCCTAATATGTTTAAAACTGAAGCTCTTAAATTTACTAACCCCCAATCAATAAGCCTATCACAGCAAGGTGGATCTCAGTTATCTAATGTTGGTGCAAATATTGGTGCAAGTGCAGGTAAAGGAATAATAGGTAATATAGGTCCTGGCGGAGTTGGTGCTATCGCATCAATTGCAGGTGAGGGTCTTAAGATGGCATCAGATGATCAAGATGCTACTACGATGAATGTAGGAGAAACTTTTGGTAGCGGGTTGTCAGGTATTGGTACAGGTATTGGTGCGGCTATGACAACTGCATCATTAATGGGATCATCTCTAGGACCTTTAGGAACTGCAGCTGGTGCAATTGGTGGAGCTATATACGGACTAGGTAAAGGCCTTATACAAAGAGGAAAGGCTAGAAAAGAAGAAGCAGCAGCTGAAAGAAAGCAAAGAGAGGAAGTATCAAGGGTTGCAGCTAAACAAAGACTAGAAGCGCTTAAGTCTAAAGAATACTCAGGCTTTGACTTTGGTGCTGATGTTAATAGATATGGCGGTTACTATCAATCAGGTGGAGCCTTCCCAAATATTCCAACATCAGTTCTTAATGAGATGCGACAGATGACTGGTCCAGCACCTAAACAAGGTGAGATTAAGCCTGCTGACGAAAGTTTATCAAATAAACTTTACCAAGCTTCTCAAAAATTTAAACATTTTAGTATAGGACCTGGAGGTAGTGGCGGAAGAACAAATGCAGTCACTTCTCTTATAGGAGGTTTTACAGGAATAACTCCTGCAATGGAAGTTGCACAATCAACTAAAAATTTTAGAGCAGATCCTAGTAAGGAGACCGGAAAAAAATTAGCTTTTGATTTAATAGGAAGTGTTCCGGCAGGAGGTAAGGTTTTAGGATATGGTGCAAAGTATGGTCCTAAAGTTCTAACTTACGCAGATGATGCGGTAAAAGCTTTTCAAGCTGTTCCAGCTGTAAGTAAAGGCTACAAAGCTTTAAAGGGTAAAAAGCTTGTAGAAGCATTAGACATAGCTGAAGACTTGCCGCCTATTCCATTTCTTAATCAAATGGGTGGTTACTATCAAACGGGCGGTGTAAAACTACCTGGCGGTATGGCTAAGCCTATACCAGGATCTGACGCTGTAGAGTTCAAAGGTAGAAGTCACGCACAAGGTGGTATCATGATAGACCCTATGACAGAGGTAGAAGGCGGAGAAACTATGGATCAAGTTACTATGGCAAAGAAGGGCGGTAAGAGAGATTACTTCTTTTCACAACATTTAAAGATGGGTGGTAAGTCATTTGCGCAAAGACATAAAGATATACTTAAGAACGGAGGTAGTCAAAAAGATATTGATGCATTGGCTAAGTTACAAGAAAAGAAAGCAGGTAGAAACCCTAACGCTGTCAAGTTAGGCGCTGGTGGTTACTATCAGTTAGGAGGTATAGGAGCTAATCAGCCTATTGATATTTTTGGTGGTATAGATAATACTAATGTAATTACTGATCAACAAGGTATGTATTCAGATACCTTTGATCCTTTTGGTACTAACTTGTTAGTTCCTCCAGTTAGAATAAATGAAAAGGGAGACATTGTGGATAACACAGCTAACTACAGGGAGGATGATGTACAGTTCTATCCAGGCACAACTATTCCAATACAAGCACCTTATGATGTTGAATATGTTGTAGAGGAAGAGAAAAAGAAAGAGGAAGAGAAAAAGGAAGAGAAAAAAGATAATAAAAAGAATAATAAAAAGAATAATAAAAAAGAACCTACTACCACTACTACTACTACTGAGAGTGAGGAGCAAGAGCTTGATTTAGAACAACTGTATCCTGGCATAGATCCTAACAATCTTACAGACCCTACTTCAGAGTTTGTAGTGCCTAGTCCTACAGATAATCTAACAGAAGTAGAAATATCAGAAGAGGATCAGAATATAATAAACAAAGCAAACTCAGGAGCTGATTTAACAGACTTAGAGCAAAAAGCTTTAAACAGATTACGTAGAGATGTGCCTGGACTAGCAATAGCTGCCGGCACTGCACAACTTATTGCGCCTGCATATGCATTCTTTAAGAAAGATAGAGTAGCAGAGCAGATGGGTGCACCTGGTAGAATTAAAGCTCCTACATTAGATAGAGTAAGTTATAACACTGAGCGTGCTGCTAATGCTGCAGACAACAGAGCTATGAATAGATTCATTGAGACTAGTGGTATTGGACCAGCTGGTATCATTGCTAAGATGTCGGCATACAGACGTAAGCAAGAAGGTGATTTAAAGATTGCTGCACAAGAATCTAGAGTAAATACTCAGATTGCAAATCAAGAAGCACAGATGGCTCAGCAAGCTAACATTAGAAACGTTGCTAACGCAATGCAGGCAGATCAAATTAATACTCAACTAAGAGAAAAGCAGTTAGCTGCTAATGAAGATAGAAGATTAGAAGCTATAGATGCATTTACAGAAAGAACTGCAGGATTAGCTGGTGATTTGTTGTCATACAAAGCTACTGAAAGACTAGCAAGAGCAACAGGTGATATGGGTATCTACGAAAGAGATAGATTAAGAAACTTCTTGAAGAACCAAATTAATCCTAGAACTGGTCAACCATATACAAATGCTGACATAGCTGAGATATTTAATAAACGTTTTGCACAAGCAACTGCTACAGAAGACGATAAAAAAGATAAAGATGAGTAGATATAGTTTAAGACCGTACGTTAGTGTCTATAAAGATCCAGGATCTGTAGAGATAAACCAAATGCAAAGACAAAAGTTTCAACAAGCATTCAATGCTGATGATGCTATAGCAGGTGCAGTAGATCAAATGCAAGCTGCAGACTTTGAAGGTGATCAAGCTCTTAAGATGCAGCTTGAACAGGAAACTAGACAGCAGTTACAAGATAGAGCTGCGCGTGGCGATTATGAAACTATGATGCTAGATGTATCTAAAAGTGCTAGAGAGTTTGATAAAAACTATCAGCCTATAAAACAGAACTTTGAAATGTATCAAGCATATCAAAATAGAGTAAAAGATGCATATGATAAAGGAGATATAAACGCATTAACTTTTAATAGAGCTCTTGCTAAATCTAACTTTGGATACTCAGGATTACAAAGAAATGAAGACGGTAGTATTGATGATGGTAGTTTCTTTAGTGGCTATAACTTTGTAAAAGACGTTGATATACAAGCGCTAATGTCTGAAGCTATGGAAGACTTTGCAGCTAAAGAGGGAGGTCAAATTGTGCAAACAGTAGGACAAGGTCCTGACGCAATGTATACTATTAAAGTAGGAAATACATATAAAACAGTTACACCTGACCAAGTGAATACTGTATTTAATGAAGTAATGTCTAGACCAGATGTAGCTGCATCAGTAGCACAGCAAGTAGATCTTTCAACTTTTGATGTTACAGATGAACAAATCAGACAGCGTCTAACTTCTAGTTTATATGGAGATGAAAATGACCCTGATAATAATGGACTAGTAGGTTTAAGAGATAAAGCAATTGCAGACGGTAACGATAAGTTAGCTGCGCAGTTAGATGAAAGAATACAGAAAGAGACTCAGCTTCTTAGTGGAGCAGGTTTAGAATCTGAGGCGGAACAAATACAAGCGCGTCAAAAATATCTAAAAGATCAAACTCTTTCAAGTATAGTAGGTGAGCAGCAACAAGTATCAATTACTAAGTTTGCTTATGAAAATGTATTTACTGAGTACATACAAGACTATGATCAGAAATATTTAGTAGGACTTAAGTCTGCATTAGATAAATATGTTCCTGCTGTATCTTTTGATACAGGGGTAACAGAACTTCAGAATCCAGGTGGAACAAGTGTTAGTGATATTAATGGTTATATTGAAACATATCAAGGAGCTGAGATATTAGTGGCTGAAGAGGCTACTAAGTATGCTAGACAGCAAGGACTTATAGGAGAAGATGCTATAATAAGTGCAGAGGATATAATGAATGGTAGAGTTCCAGAACAAATGCAGGGAGTGTTAAAGTCTTACCAAAGTAAAATAGAAAATGCAAGGGCAGAAATATATTTACAAGAAGAAAGACTTAGAGAAGCTAAAGAAAATTCAGGAGCTCTTCAATATACAACAGGTTTAGTAGATAAAGATTATGGTCCATTTACAGGACAAGATGTTTTAGATGCTGCTAAAACTATAACAGGAAATAATGATTTGACTTTACCTGAAGCTATGAATATTATAATTAATTCTCAAATGGGAGGAGCTACTGATACCCCAGGTGTAGGTGGCCCAGGAGGTATGCCTGCAACCCCTGGTTTTTCAGGTCCTAGCGCTGCAGTAAGAGCCCAAGGAAATAGCATTATAGATTTAATTATTAAAAATAGCGGACAAGATGCTGAAAAAGTGAGAAAATTATTATTATCACAGGGAACAAACGTAAATTCACTGTCCCAAGATATAGTAGATGGTAGAAAAAAATACAACAAAGCAATGAATGACTATCTTGAAAAGAATAGTAAGATACTAGTTGCAGGAACTACATCTACTAACTTCCCAGGTGAGACAGATGCAATGGCTCAGACTAATACAAAAGCAGTTAAGTCTACTTTTGAAAAGCGCCCACTTAATCCTAACTTTAGAATATTCTATGGAGGATTAAAACAAGATGGTACAGGAAGTGTTGCTAGTCTTATAGAGGATTATGGACTTCCTGCAAACACCCAACTAAAAGTTACACAGGTTACTTTTGATAAGCAGCCTTACTTAGGAGAGCCTACAGTATCAATGCAACTTGATGCGGTAGATCCAGAAACAGGTGAAAACATTATAGTTAAAGTACCTACATCTAACTTCCAAGCTAGTGGTATGGATCAATACTTTAATGATCCTATGTACAAAATAGCCATGGTATATGGTAGAGCAGCTGTTGCAGGTCTAGATGACGCTAATGTAGGTTTTTATAACTCTAATGGTCAATACGCAGGACATTTACAATATAACTTTAATGATGGAGGAGATGTTGTAAGTGTAGGATTGTACGATGCTAACAAAGGTTTAATAAACACACTGACTCCTAACGACCCTGAGTTAGAACAAATAATTAGATTATCAGACGAAAGAGGTCAATCATTTAGATTAATGACAAACTAATATATGGCAGAAGAAGTTAAAATACATCCGTTTTTAGGGGAGCCTTTAGACGGTAGTGGTCCTACACAGGACACTACTACATCTACAGATGACAAGCCTGTAAAAATGCATCCATTTCTTAATGAGCCTTTAAAGATTGTAAGGCCAACTGTTACACTTGGTGGTGGTGAGGTAGGAAGACAGATGATTGGTACTGGTATTACTTCTGGCATGTACGCTAATCGTAGAAAAGATGGTATTACTAAGTTTACAGACTATAATGTACCACTAGGACAAGAGTTAGACTGGGAAGAGATACGAGCTCGTAATCAATCTACCGCTGAACAGTGGGGTAGAGGTTTAGCCAAAGCGGGTATCACTACAATAGGAGCTGTTGCAGAGAACACACTAGGAGTTATATTTGGACTAGGCTCGCTAGCTACAGGTGGAGCGTATTATGATAATGCTATAGGTAACAGCGTAGATAAGATGAATGAGTGGATGCGTGAGAACATGCCTAACTACCTTACAAGAGAAGAGCAGAAGATGAATACGTTCCAAAAACTAGGAACTGCAAACTTCTGGGCTGATACTGTAGCTAATGGTCTAGGATACTCTTTAGGTTCTATCGCAACTATGTATCTAACAGGAGGTTTGGGCCCAGTAGGATTAACGACAAAAGCACTTGGAGGGGCATCAAAAGGTACAGCTTTATATAATGCAACAAAGGCCATAGTAAATGGTACAAAACTAGGCACTAAGCTAGCACAAGGCGCAAGCACACTAAAGACAACTCTAAGAGCTGCACAAGTTTTAGAAGCAGGCCTAATGATGTCCCTAGCTGAAGCATCTGTAGAAGCTAGAGAAAGTCAAAGAAATACATATCAAACACTTCTAGACGGGTATATGCAAGAGAACTTATTAGATAATGAAGGTCAAGTTCCTGCAGATATAAAAGCACAGTTTGAAGATGTGTCTTATGCTACAGCTAATACAAACTTTGCGCTACAACTACCAGTTCTTGCTGGTACTAACTTAATGATGTTTGGTAAGCAAGTAGCAGGATTTAATGCTGCTACAAAAGCAACTGGTGATGTGGTACTAGACACTGCTTCAAGAAAAGCTGCATCTAAGTTTGCTAATGAAACTATGTGGCAAGGGGTGATGAATAGAATGAAGCCTATTGCAATGAACGGTATAGAAGAAGCATTCCAAGAAGGTTTTCAGTTTGCGTCTGGAGAGTTTTCACACAGTTACCACACAGATAAACTAAAGAATAATGGTTATGGAAGCATGGGTAAGGCATTAAATGATGCTTTATCTAAAACTTTTGGTACACAAGAAGGTTTAGAATCAATGTTTGTTGGTTTACTAACTGGAGGTATTATGGGAGGAGGTCAAGCTGTTGTAAACAAAGATCACTCAAAGAGAAAAGCTAATGCACAAATACTTGCTGATGCTATAAATACTGGGTTCTTTGATGGTACCACAGAAAGATTAGGATACGCTAATGCTAGTAGCGAAGTTCTTAAACGTATGCAAGCTGCTAAAGAGAGAGGAGATATAAAAACATATAAAGATGAGCAGTTCAAGTTAATATCATACAATGCACTACAAGCCCTAGAAATGGGAGGTTATGATGTTTACAGACAAAAAATGAATGACTTTGCTAACTTAAGTGATACTGAGTTTGCACAAGCTCTGGGTATATCCCTAGTCAATGAAAAAGGAGAGACAAGAACATTGGAGCAGATAACTGGGCAAAGTAAATCAGAAATGCTCACTGATATAAATGATAAGCTTGATAATCTAGAACAAGTGTACAAAAATGTAAATGATAGATTTGCATTACCTGAAAAAACTAGAGGACTCCAAAGAACATTAATGAGCGAAGAAGCTCGTAAAGCTGAGGATCAGACATACAGAGAACGTGCAAATTTAAGAAATGAACTAGTTCTTAGCGGTGCTGAAACTCAAGACAGAACTCGTCGAATGGGGGATCTTCAAAAAGGTATGCAAGAAACGATTAATAAATCTCTTGCAGCTAATAATCAGATGATGGATAAAGAGCTGAATATTAATAATGCACTGCAAGATTTTTCTATCTTCCAAACAGAGCCTGGAGAAACTGATGCTAAAGATTTTAATGCTAGAAAAAATTATTTAGACATGATTTCAAATTTAGATAAAGCATATAATACATTATCTAAAATAGATCCAGTTGCAGCTGAACAATTTAAAAAACAAGCTCAAGACTATGCTGCACTTGCTCAAGATACATTTACAGCATTAGATAGATATAATAAGCTAGCATCTGACCCATATGCGCAAGCTACATTCCAAAGAAATCTTAAAGCAGAACAAGATGCTGCATTATTGCAAGAGCAAACAAAAGAATTTAATCAAAACTTTGATAAGGCAAAATCCTCTGAAGATATAAAGAAGATACTAGAAGATCCTGATCTACCACCAAGCTTAAAACAAAAAGCATTAGCAAAAGAAAATGAGTTTAAAGCAAAAGAAAGAGCAGAGCATCAAAAGTATCTAACAACTGCGGGCACAACTATTGAACAAAAACTAGAGAATCTTAAAAAGATAGATAAAACTAAACTTACTCCAGTACAGCGTGCAGGACTAAACTCAGCTATTAATGAGTTAGAAAGACAGGCATATCTAAAGAATCACGGAAGGTTAGATGTAAAGGTAGGTGAGGAACAAGAGAATAAAATTGCAGATCAAGAAGATGCAACAAGTGAAGGACAAGAAGCATTTGACCCTGACAATCTAGGTGGTGTACAAGTTATAAGTGAAGACGGTAGAACATTCCAAATAGATGGTACTACATACTACAATAAAGAAGCTAATCCAAACGACGCTGTAAAGCGTACAGAAAGATCTAAGAAGCTAAAGTACGTAGAGCTAGAGGATGCAGATGGTAACAGAAGACGTTTTATCAGACAACAGGCTGATGCACTAGCATATGCTATCTACATGTCTGAAGCTCTTAAAATGGAAGGTCAACCAACATTAGACAGAGAGGCAGCTGTAGCTAGAGAAAAGGCCGCAAAAGAAAAAATAAAGAAACTAGCTTTTGGAGGCAAGCATGGTCAAAAAACAAGTGAGTCCTTACGCTCAGAGATATACGAGCTAGACAGATTACTAGATCAACTAGAAACAGACTATGATAATCTTAGGTACTTCTTTATATCTGAAGGAGCTACTAAAAAGGACATAAACAATGAGCCTGAAATGCGTGAAAGAAAGAAAGAGATAAACTCTCTTAGAGGGAAAATACGCGCACGTAAAGGTGTATTAAAGGCTAGGGGAGAATCTTTGGGCGTATCTGAAATGGAGCGTGTGCGAATAGAAGGTAAGGCCATGGAAGCTATAGAAGAGTCTAAGGAGTATAAAGCTATAGTAGAAAACGAAATAACAGAACTAGAGCGAGCTATTGAAACTCTAGACCAGTCTATGCAAGAGTATAAGAATAATGATGACTTTGACTCTTTCAAGGCCGCATCTGCAGCACGTAACCAAGCGCAACAAAAATTAGAACAAAAGCGCAAGGACCTACTAAATGCAGAAGCGCAGATAACATTAGAAGAAAATAAACTAAAAGGAATTACAAATGAAAACGAAACTGGACTTCCAGAGTATGGAGGACAAACTACCGAAAGCATTGAGGGAGAAACTCAGGAACAAGACGCTCCAAGAGAAGTTGGAGATAATAGAGAAGGCGTTAGAGAAGAGGGGACTGTTGTAGAAGAAGACACTCCAGAACCGGTAGGCAAGAGCGAAAAAGCAATAGAAAAATCTGTAGAGAATAACAAAAGATCTCAAGAAGCAGCTAAGCCTACATCAAGCGGTAAGCAAGGTATCCCTATAGAGGGAACAGTTGTAGCAGAGTTTGATTTAACAGATCCTATGCCGCCTGCAGAAGGGCCCACACTTGGTGAAGCTTTACAACAACAGAGACCTGTAGCCGTGCCTCCACAAAAAGTTGGCCCTACTCCACAAGAAATTCAAGAGGAGACAGAAAGATATAGAGTTTATTATCGAGAAATGGGACTTGATCCAGCTAATTTTGATGAGCTGCTAGAGACTCATCTTGAGCTATGGACAAAAGCAAATTATACTACAAAGCAATCTGCAGAACAATCTACAGGAGATAATGTAGATACAAAGGCTGCAATGTCAGATAGAGCTGTAAAAGATCCTGCAACAAACAGATCACAGATAGAGGTAAGTCCTGCAGGTAGTCCTACAGTAAATGCGCCTGACACTGTAGATGGCCAGATAATTAAGATGAATAGAGAGGCTCTAATACAAATACAGCCAGGTGTAGAAGTAGAGTTTCAAATTATAGAAAATGATTACTATAAAGAAAACTTCCCTAATGGTAGTGTAGCTGATATACCTGTATACTTCAAAGTAGGAGACCAGATAGTTGGTAAACTACAAAGAGGTGAAGGACAAGACAGAGCAGACATAGTTCGTAAACTTCAGGCAGGAGAAAGAGTTACTACACAAGTAGCTAGTGTTACATCTCCAAACTTTAATAATGCAAGAACTGCAGATGGTCAAAAGTATTTCTATGACCCGCGTGAAACATTTGGAGGAACACCACAGCTAGTAGGTACAGTTGTAACAGATGGTGTAGTAGAATTTATTGGACCGTCTGGATCAGATCTTACTATGCGTACACCACAAAGAACAACACCAGGGCAAGTGGGCTTCTTAATACCAGCTAATCAAAACCCTGAAGGAACAGATAATGTTTCTATGGGTAGTACCGCTAATCTTACTAGAGACGCAGTAGCAGCTGTAGGTGAGG
>MDSZ01180062.1_pt1 | contig 10000 bp, 7 predicted proteins | sample 811201 | NCBI WGS metagenome assembly MDSZ01 (sample SAMN05326647, study PRJNA326480) | marine metagenome | isolation source: seawater | place: Indian Ocean: North | collected 2010 | reverse complement strand
TTGAGGACCAAGACCTTACCGTCATAGCTTTGACCGAAGAGCGCGTGACTCGGTCGTGAAAAGGTGCCGTTTATTCGGTCGAGATCGTAGCGGGCGCTGAAGTTGTCCGCCGCCACGAGCGCCTCCCCGGTGACAGTGTTGCCAATACCAACATGGCCCTTGATCACGCGTTTGTTCATCGCATGATCCTTCCACTGCAGGCGGATTCGACGCAGCGCTCCATAGACGCCAAGACCGGCTCGTAACCATAGCCGCCAAGAATGTTGACGATTTTCGCCGAGTTGCTCATCAGCCGCCGCCAGCCATTGGCGTCACCGATCTCCCGGGCGTGCATGTTGTAGAAGCAAACGCCTTCGAGCACGATGCCGCCCGCCGCCTCAATCCGCCCGGTAATGCCGAGTCGATCAGCCGCTTCCTTTACTGCGGGTGCGGTGCAGGCGATCAGGGCGACCTTGGATTCCACCTTTCGGCCGTTTAGGAGATGGCCGAGCCGCCGCATTTCGTCGAGTGAGAGCTGCGGCGCCGCAAAGACGACCACGTGCAACTCGTCGTCTTCCGGCAGATAGCTTTGGTAAAATTCGGCGACGGCGTTTGCGTCGAGTGTCGTCGAGGCTAGTGGGTTGCCGTCAAAGACATCGTCTAGCGTCCGTGCTTCGGGAGTAACCCCCACCATGTGGAACAGCGGTGTCGATCCGAAGGACGCGAGCGCTGCACCGAAATGCTTGAGTTCGTCCGACGTCGGCTTTACGTCTATGCCGTCAATGACAGGAACTTCCCAGTAAGACCGCATTTCACGGCCGACAAGACCGCCAAGCGCGCCCCAGTCGCTATAGGATTGCGGCTCCATTGCAACCTCGAACAGTGTCGTACCGCGCCGGTGTTCGTCGAGGTGAAATCCGTATCGTGGGGTGCGTCCCGTTAACGCGGCGGCAAGGGCGGAGGGTCCTCCCTCGAAATTGGTGCGCGCACCGAGCACGCTGTTGGTGTAGATGCTCGATCCCGTATCGCCGAAGGCGACGTGCTCGCCGAAGACGGGCGGCATGAAGACCTGATAATTAATACAGGTATCGGTCATCATGACGTCGAGCGCACGGAACGCCGTATCCGCCCGCCGCTCCAGGTTGACGAAGCGTTGGTCATGACGAATGCGTTTGTATGCATCGAAGTCGGCGCCGCGCGGATCGGTGACCGTCGGGACCCGCACCTTCCGGTCATCTTCAGGGTAGGCCGCGATCTCCTCAAGGAACCGCACCCCTGCTTCTCCGAGGGCCTCCGTGTCCGCCATGATGTGAACATGGCCGATCTCGACAGTGTCCGCGGCGTCAAAGAAGCGCCCTACCTTGAGCTGATGTTCGATCGCCATACGGCGTGGCTCGCCCATCGCACCCGAGAGCATTTCCCTTTCACATTCGGTGAGTTTCATACTATGTCCCGTGTGAGTTCGCGCCCATGGGGCCTCGGCGATTATATATCAGGAGAGCGGAATGAAAACGCGTCAGCTTGGCGATCTGTGGCCGGTCAGCGCCCTCACCTTGGGCGGTGGCGGGGTCGGGCAACTCTGGGGCGAGACGACGCGCGAGGAGTGCGTCGGCACGGTCCGGGCCGCGGTCGATTCCGGAATCACATTGCTCGACATGGCGCCGCGCTATGGCGACGGCGAGGCTGAATTGGTGATCGGCGAAGCGTTCGACGGCAAGCTCCCGGACGGAGTCCGCGTTACCACGAAACACCGCCTGGGCACGCCGCCTTCCGGCGAGGTCGAGGCGAATCTCATCGGAAGTCTTGAGGAGAGCCTTCAGCGGATGCGCCTCGAACGCGTCGATCTGTTTTTCCTGCATTCCAACATTATTCCGGATGACTACGACGCCAGCGCCTATGTCGACCGGCCCGCGACCCGCTGGACGACCTACATCGAACAGTTTGTCCCGACCTGCGAGAAGCTGAAGGCGGACGGTCGTATCGGTGCCTGGGGCATCACAGGAATTGGCATTCCCGACTGCATCCTGCAGGCCCTCGGCGAGACGGCGCGTCCGGCAGCCGTCCAATGCATCACAAATCTCCTCGATTCGCCGGGCGAGCTGCAGTATTTCCCGGGGCCAAGCCGTGCGCGCGAGCTCATCGCGGCTACCAAGGCGAGCGGATCGGGAGTACTCGGTATTCGGCCCGTTCAAGGAGGCGCACTTTGTGACAGGCTCGACCGGGAACTGCCGGACGGGCACGGCGTGGTGGTCGATTTCGCCAAATCCGAGGACTTTCGTACCCTGGCCGCGGAATTGGGCACAAGCGCCGCGGCCCTCGCGCACCGATATGCGCTGTCGATGGACGACGTCGACACCGTCGTTCTCGGGTGCAAGAACCGGGAAGAGCTCGCTGAATGCGTGGCCGCCGAAGCAGCGGGGCCGCTTGAAACTGAAATTATTGCGCGCATCGATGCGTCGGTACCGCGAAGCTGAGAATAGAAAGGATTTCGATATGACTGATTTGCTCGTAGACGTCGCGGATGGTGTCGCCACGCTGACAATGAACCGACCGGACGCACGAAATGCGCTGTCCCTGGAAATGCGAAGTGGCATGCACGACTTTCTGGACGCGCATGAATTCGATGATTCGGTGCGCGTCGTCGTGATCAAGGGTGCGGGTGACCATTTCATGGCCGGCGGCGACGTGAAGTCGTTCGCCCAAATGGCGAAGGAGCAGTCGCCCGAGGAGATGCGCACCCATTTCCTGCACCGCATCCACAACCTGCACGGCTTCATTTCGGCGATGCGGCGGTTCCCGAAACCCATCATTGCCTCGACGCGGGGTGCTGTCGCCGGTGCCGGCGTCAGCCTCGCAGCGGCCTGTGACCTGATCATCGCATCGGATGATTCCTTCTATACGCTGGCATATTGCCATATCGGCATCAGCCCGGACGGGTCCGCAACCTATTCGCTGCCGCGCATGGTCGGCGTGAAGAAAGCAATGGAAATGGTTCTGCTCGGCGACCGCATAGATGCCGAGACGATGGCCACGGCCGGTCTCGTCAACAAGGTGGTGCCGGCGGATGCGCTCGACGAAGAGACGGCGAAACTGGCGGCGCGACTCGCGAACGGCCCGACGCGCGCCTATGGGCACGCCAAGCGTTTGATGTACGCCTCGATCAACAATCAGCTGGAACATCAACTTCAGCTTGAGGCGGAAGCCTTTGCGGACTGCGCCGGGGGCGAGGACTTCCGTGAGGGTGTCACCGCCTTTGTCGAGAAGCGAAAACCGAATTTTACGGGGCGTTGATGCGCAAAGACTGTCGCATTGTCTTATATTTGTTACGAAATTCGGGGAAACTGCAGAATACCAAAACTAGGCAGCGGATGTAGGCGATGACCATACGTGTCGGCATCAACGGGTTCGGACGGATGGGAAGATTGACCCTGCGCGCCGCCTGGGGTTTCGATCCCGCGAACCCGAACTCATTGCGCGAGCCGAACGGCGTTTGGGGTGACGGCACGCTGGAAATCGTGCACATAAACGAAATCAAGGGCGATGCGGCGACAGCCGCGCATCTGTTGAAGTTCGACAGTGTGCACGGTGTGTGGCCGATCGAGGCCGCGGAGGCTCAGGGTGGTCTGCAAATCGGCGACCGCCGGTTAAGCTATTCGTCGGCGGAGTTGCCCGGCCAGTTCGACTGGAAGGCTCTTGGTGTCGATCTCGTTCTTGAATGCACCGGTAAATTCAAAACGGTAGAGGCCCTATCGCCGTATTTCGACAGTGGTGTGAAAAAAGTCATCGTGGCGGCGCCGGTGAAGGAGCCGGAGGTCCTCAACGTTGTTGTTGGGGTGAATGACCACCTGTACGACCCAGACGCGCATCACATACTCACGGCCGCCAGTTGCACCACAAACTGTCTCGCGCCGGTGGTGAAAGTGATCCACGAGGGAATTGGCATCGCGCATGGTGCCATTACCACTATTCATGACGTGACGAACACGCAGACTGTCGTCGACGCGCTGCACAAAGACCTGCGGCGGGCTCGGTCATCGCTGATGAACCTGATTCCGACCTCGACCGGATCGGCGACAGCGATCGGCATCATCTATCCTGAGCTTCAGGGCAAATTGAACGGCATGGCCGTACGTGTGCCGCTGCTCAATGCCTCGATCACCGACTGTGTTTTCGAAGTGAACCGTGCGACGACGTCGGACGAGGTCAATGCGCTTTTTCAGGCGGCCGCGGAAGGCGCGCTTGCGGGCATTCTCGGCTACGAGGATCGTCCGCTCGTCTCCACGGACTTCGTCAATGACACCCGGTCATCGATTGTCGATGGGCTCTCCACCATGGTAGTCGACGAAACCCAGTTAAAGGTGGTGTCGTGGTACGACAATGAATACGGCTATGTGTGCCGCATGGCCGAGTTGGCGCACAAGGTCGCGCGAAGTCTCGAAGACGCCCAGGCCGCCGCTGAATAGGATCGGGTATGCTCGACCTTAGGAACTATGCCGTTGTCACCGCTGCCTATTGGGGCTTTACCCTTACGGACGGCGCGTTGCGGATGCTGGTTCTGTTGCATTTCCACACGCTCGGGTATTCGCCGCTCGAGCTCGCTTTCCTGTTCCTGCTTTATGAATTTTTCGGGGTCGTCACGAATCTGCTGGCAGGCTGGATCGGGTCCCGGTTCGGACTGAAGCTGACGCTCTATTGCGGTCTCGGGCTGCAGGTGGCCGCGCTCTACATGCTCTCGCTTCTTGATCCGACTTGGGAGAAATTTGCGGCGGTCGCTTTCGTCGTGGCGGCGCAGGGTCTTTCTGGCATCGCCAAGGATTTAACGAAGATGAGCTCAAAAAGCGCGATCAAGCTGGTCGTGCCCGACGACGCACACTCGACGCTTTTCAAATGGGTGGCCCTTCTGACCGGCTCCAAGAATGCCCTGAAGGGAATTGGATTCTTCCTTGGCGCGGCGTTGCTCGCGGGGCTTGGCTTCGTCCACGCGCTTTGGGCCATGGCAGCCGGCCTGGTCATTATTCTGGTTGCTGCGGTAACGCTCCTGCCGGGCGATATGGGCAAGGCGAAGACCAAGGTGAAGTTCACCAAAATCCTGTCGAAGAGCCGCGCCATTAACCTGCTATCCGCCGCGCGCTTCTTTCTGTTCGGCGCGCGGGATGTCTGGTTTGTCGTTGGTGTCCCGATCTTCCTCTACGAGGTGATCGGCTGGAGCTTCATGGAAGTCGGAAGCTTCATGGCAGCCTGGGTTATCGGCTACGGCGGCGTGCAAGCATTGGCGCCGAAATTCGTTAGGCGATCCGTCGATGGGCAATCCAGCGAGACTCGCGCCGCCCAGTGGTGGGCTTTCGTTCTGGCCGCCTTGCCGGTCGCAATCGCAGCGCTGGTCGAAGCCGGGGCTGCGCCGGCGGTAAGCGTGGTCGGCGGGCTGGCGCTGTTCGGAATCGTCTTTGCTATCAATTCGTCGGTCCACTCCTATCTTATTCTGTCTTTCTCCGATTCCGACAAGGTCGCGCTCAATGTCGGATTCTACTACATGGCGAATGCCGGTGGACGCCTTGTCGGCTGCCTCTTCTCCGGTCTCTCGTATCAGATGTGGGGTCTCTCCGGCTGCCTCCTGACCGCGAGCGCGATGGTCCTCGCGGCGGGCGCGATCACCATTGTGCTGGCGGGTGAACAGCGCGCCCCGGCGCGGTCCGAGGTATAGCGCCACACCCTTTCCCGACGGCCTCGTAAGCGCATATTAGTCACCGCCCGGTCCCGGTGCTGCTCAATCCATAGGGAGACGCGAAATGAAGGGCGGAGAAGCCGTCATCGAAACCTTGCTCGCGCATGGCGTGGACACCGCTTTCACCGTTCCGGGTGAGAGCTTTCTCTACGCATTGGAGGGAATGCGCCGTCACGCGGATAAGGTACGGACAGTTTCGGTCCGGCAGGAGGGTGGCGGTGCGTTCATGGCGGAGGCTTTCGGTAAACTCGCCGGTCGTCCGGCGGCCCTTTTCGTCAGCCGCGGGCCGGGGTCTTCCAACGCCGCCATTGGCGTTCACACCGCGATGCAAGATTCGACGCCAATGCTGGTCTTTGTCGGGCACGTGAATTCAGCCTCGATGGGCCGGGAATCTTTCCAGGAAATCGATCAGCGTGCGTTCTTTGGTTCGGTCGCCAAGGCGGTTCTGGCGACAGAGGATGTCGACGCGATCCCGGCGCTGACGGCGGATGCCGTGCGTCTTGCGACAGAGGGTCGCCCGGGCCCTGTCATTGTACAGATTCCACGGGACGTTTCGTCTAGCGATACGGACGCGGCCGTCCTGCAACCGGTGGCGCGTTCCGACCGGGCGCCGGAGGCTCAGCTGATCGAACGCGCAGCCGCCATGATCAGTACGGCGAAACGTCCACTCGTTATTGCCGGTGAGATGATTTCTAACCAGGACGCAAGCCAGGCGCTGACCGAATTTGCGGATGCGGCGGCGCTGCCAGTGATGAGTGCTTACCGGCGTCTCGACGTGATGGATAACGGTCACGTTTGCTATGCGGGACATCTGGAGATCAACCGGTTCGACAGCCAGTTGCAGACCATTGAGGAATCCGATCTGGTGATCGCCATCGGCTCCAGGCTGGACGGCATTACAACGGCCGACGATACGATGCTCAGCACGGGTGCGCCGTTGATCCACATTTATCCCGACCGCACGGTGCTGGACAGGTTCGACAGTGCGGTCGCGATAGACGCGGATATGAAGCCGGCGCTTGCGGCTCTGGCAGCGCTGTTGTCCGCTCCGGACGCCGCGCGACGTGCCCGCAGGGAAGCGTTACATAACGAATTTCTGGCCTTTTCCCAGCCGGGGAATTTCACCGCTTATGGCGATGTCGACCTCGCGCGCGTGATCGACACGTTGGATCGGATCGTCGATCAGGAGACAAGCATCATCACCGATGCCGGCAGCTTCTCCCGCTGGATTCATCGTTACCGTCGCTTCGCGAAGCCGCATACCAAGGCGGGACCGATGTCCGGCGCGATGGGCTATTCGGTGCCGGGAGCCATCGGCGCCAAACTGGCGCGACCCGAGCAGGAAGCTGTGGCTTTTGTCGGCGACGGCGGTTTCATGATGACGGGTCAGGAGATGGTGACCGCAGTTGAGCAAGGCCTGCCGATCCGGGTTATTGTTTGTGATAATTCGGTGCATGGTTCGATTCTTGCCGGGCAGGACAAGACGTTCGGCGCAGGCCACGACATCGCGACGGTGTTACGCAGTCCGGATTTTGCGGCTGTAGCGCGGGCCTACGGGGCCGAGGCTTGCACCGTCAGGCGGACGGACGATTTCGAGGAGGCCTTCCGCGCAATGCGCGATGTCGACGGCCCCTCGCTCATGCATCTCATCACCGACAAGCGCGATATTGCCCCCTATGGCGAAGGACGTGAGGCCGTTCACTGATGCCGATTAATCGATTTCCTTTATTCTTCTTCAATCGCTGGCAGCATCCGGTTGCCCAGGAAATCCTCGAGGAGTCGGAGGCCTTCGACATCCGTTTCCTCAAGACCGACATGCCGGAGAGCGAAACCTGGCCCGCCATCGAGACGGCGCTCGGCTACCAGATCGGCTCGGCGCGTGACGAATTGCCGGAGCCGTATCACGTGACGGCCGACATGCTGCAGAAAGCACCGAAGTTGCTGGCTGTCTGCACCCATGGTGCCGGATACGACACCGTCGATACGGACGCTTGCACGGAAGCGGGGGTCATCGTCTGCAATCAGGCAGGACAGAATCGCGAAGCCGTGGCGGAGCATGCGCTCGGGATGATGCTCTCTCTCGGCAAGAAGATCCTCGAAGCCGACCGCCGGATGCGCAGCGATCGCGACTGGGATCGCAACCAGTTCATGGGCCAGGACATCATGGGCAAAACCGTCGGCATCGTCGGTCTTGGCCATATCGGCAGCCGTATGGCGGAACTCTGCGGTCAGCTGTTCCAGATGCGCGTACTTGCCTATGACCCTTATCTGTCACCTGCCGACTTCAAGGAACGCGGTGCCGAGCCGGTACCACTCGATGAGCTGTTGCGCGAGGCCGACTATGTCACAGTCCACACACCGCGCACCGACGAGACGCGGAACATGTTCGGTGCCCGTGAATTCGGCTTGATGAAAGATACTGCTTATTTCGTCATTACCGCGCGTGGCGGCATCGTCGATGAGGCCGCCTTGGCGGAGGCGCTTCGAGGCGGTGGCATCGCCGCGGCGGGAATAGACGTCTTCGCGGTCGAGCCGCCGCCACTGGATGATCCCCTGGTAGGGCTCGATAACGTGATCCTGACCCCGCATACGGCTGGCGTGACCGTAGACGCGCGCATCAGCTGCGCGCGTGGTGCGGTGGACCAATGGCTGGCGCTCGCAGGCGGACGGCGTCCGGATCGGATAGTGAATCCGGACGCCTGGCCGGTTTTTGCCGCCCGTTACGCCGAACTTGTAGGCAAATCAATCGACGCCGGGTGATACCCGGAGCCGACTACTTCAAGCGTCGGTAGTCATCCTTGACGCCGCGTGCCGGCAATGGCCGCGGTGCGGATGGGAGGCCGCCCTTTTTTCCCCACGCTTGAACTCAGGACACAGGCTGCGGCCGCGGTCGCGACCATCAATCCTCCAATCAGAAACAGTTCCGGCATAGCTTCGTTTTCCCGTCGATTTAATCGGTGTTATCGCGATGTTTGCCCCTGCCGCGTGATCGCGACGGAAGCTTTAATCCCGTTTCTAATAGGAATCCGTCTATTCAAGTGTGATGGCTGTCAAAGGGAGCGTGAAATTCGGTCCTTTGACACCAAGATTCGCTTTTCTCGAGCATGTAATTGCGCCACTGTCGCCCCATTCAGCGACGATCTTCGCGCTTCAGCGAACTGCGGTAGACCGGATCATGCTCAGAGAAGTACTCGCACTTGGTGCCCTCATGGTGGGGATGTGCGGCCTGCTGCTCGGCAACGGCCTCTTCGGCACGTTGACCGCGTTACGGATGTCCGGCGAAGGTTTTGACCCGACAATCATCGGGATCGTCCTGTCGTGCCACTCGCTCGGTTTCATCGTCGGTTGCCTCTACGGGCAGCGTATTATCCGGCGAACCGGACATATCCGCTGTTTTACGGCTTTCGCCGCTCTACTCGCGGTGGTCTGTCTTGTGTTGCCCATCGTTGTGACACCGGCGACCTGGATACCCTTGCGACTGATTTTCGGTTTCTGTTCGGCGATGGTGTTCATGGTCGCCGAGAGCTGGCTCACCGGCGCCGCATCCAGTGAGACGAAAGGCCGTGTCTTCGCCGTCTACATGGTGATCAACAAAGGATCATTCGGTGCGGGGCAATTGTTGCTACTGCTCGGCGATCCCGCCGGCGACCGTCTCTTCATGTTGACGGCGATCCTGTTTGCCATCTGTCTTGTCCCGATCGCGCTTGCCAGCCGCGGCGCCCCGCCAGACATCGACGCCGAGCGGATCGGTTTGCGCGCGCTTTACCGGCACTCACCAGTCGGCGTAATGGGCGCGTTGGCGGCGGGTTTCGCGAATGCGCCGTTAATGGGACTTGGACCCGTGTTTGGTGCCGAGGTCGGGCTCGGTGTGGAAGGCGTTTCCTATTTCATGACGGTGTTCCTGTTTGGAAGTCTGGCGTTGCAGATTCCAATCGGCCGCTTGTCAGACCGTTTCGACCGGCGCGTCGTGCTGATCGGCGTTGCTGTGGCCGCGGCTGTTTCCTGCGGTGCGATGGCGACGGCGGTACCCTTGGGCTATTGGCCCGTCATTGCGTTGAGTTTCGTCATCGGCGGCTTGAGTGCCGTCGTCTATCCGATTGCCATGGCGCATGCGAATGACCACGCGCGGGCCGAAACGTTGGTCTCGATCATGGCGGGTTTGCTGCTGACTTTCGGCGTGGGCGCCAGCATCAGCCCGTTTTTCGCGTCGCTCGCGATGAAATGGCTGGGTCCGGCGGGCCTTTATATCTACGCCGCGGGAGTCTACGCGTGGCTGGCCGCCTTTACCGTCTATCGGCG
>MDSZ01116347.1_pt1 | contig 10000 bp, 7 predicted proteins | sample 811201 | NCBI WGS metagenome assembly MDSZ01 (sample SAMN05326647, study PRJNA326480) | marine metagenome | isolation source: seawater | place: Indian Ocean: North | collected 2010 | reverse complement strand
TTGTCTAAAAAGGTATTTATTTTATTTACAGTAGAAAAATCTCGATAATTTAAATCATCCATATTTATCTTTATATTTAATTTCTTCTCTAATTCTAATAATAATTCAACAAAATTAAAAGAATCCAATATTCCCTCTTGAAAAAGGTTTGTATGTGAAGTGAAGTTTTCTTTGTTCGATATTTTTGTAATAATTGTTGAGACAATATTAAATTTACTTTTTTTTCTACTGCTTAAATTTACAGTCAAAATTTTTTTTTCAATAAATTTATTTTTGTTAATTTCTCTTGAAATTTTACCAGCAGTAGATTTAAAAAGTGTATTCTTATTTAATAAGTATAATTCTTTAATTACAACATTTAACTTATTATAAATTTCTTTTTTTATGTCATTTATATTAATTTTTTTAATATTTTCTTTTAATATTTCGGCTAAAATTATTATTTCCTCTGTATGAATCTTCTTATTTAAATTCCCAAAAGCTACATTTCTACCTTTTATAAGATATTTATTTTCATTTAATATTTTTTCTATGTCTACAGGATTAATATTTTCTCCACCTACAATAATCGTATCTTTTTTTCTTCCTGTTACATATAAATCACCTTTATATGTAAATCCCAGATCTCCTGTATCAAACCAATCTAACTTATTTTGAAGATAGTTATTTTGTACATATCCATCCATGAGATGTGAACTTTTTAAATGTATACTGCCTACTTTTAAATCATTACATTTTTTTTTATTATTTAATATTCTTATTGAGACATTTTTTATTGGAACTCCTGCACAAGCAATTTTGAAATTAGGATTATCAAATCTAATGTTGCCATTTTTTAAAGATTCATAATTTATATTTAAATATTTAAAATTATTTTTTGTAGAGGTAATTGCAAAAATATTTTCAGCCATTCCATACAAGTTGTTGAAAATATTTGAATTATAATTAAATTTTTTTGTAACTTTGTTAAATTCTAACATGGTTTCATAAATTACAGGTTCTGACGCAGACGTAACAAATTGTAAGCTGCTTAGATCAAATTTTTCATTTTTAAAGTCTTTTTTTAATGATTTTGAAATAATTCCAAATGCAAAGTTAGGGAGCCAAACATGAGTTCCTTTCTCCTTTTGAATTTCTTTCAGTAACATTAGAGGCTGTTTTACCCAATCAAATGGAGACATCATTACAATTTTAGAGTTTAAATAAAGTGGCATTAACATACATGCCACCAAACCCATATCGTGATAATGTGGCAACCAGGAAACTACAACAGAATTTTCGTTTAAATTAACTGTATTATTATATATTTTAATATGATTTACTAATTTATCATTGTCCACTTGTATGATTTTTTTATGACCTGTGGTACCAGAAGAAAATTGTAAAAATTTTTTTCCGTAAGAATTTTTTTTAGATGCAAAGCTTGTATTTAGGTTCCAATTATTTTTTTGCTTTTTTAATTTTAGAACATTAATTTTAGAATTATTTTTATTAAAAAAATTAATATATTTATTCTCATAGATAAATACATTGCTTATCCTATTCTCCGTTAAAGAACCTTTGAAGGACTCAAAGAACTGTTGCTCACTTTGTTTTGGAGAAGGAAAAGAATAAAAGCAGGGTTTAACTCTACAAAGTAATGAAGCAATAAAAAAAGAAAAAAGATTTATTGAATGTTTATCAATACATACAACAACTTGATTTTCATAGCCTTTTAGAACTTGCATGTGTTTCAGAATCCCATCTTTTAAATCTTTGTACGAGTATTCTATTTTTTCAGAATTACAGATAGTTAAAAATTTTTTATCAGGATTACTCTCTATGTTGCTAATTATTTTATCTAAAAACATTTTGAAATTTAATATTTAGCCTATATAGCTAAAAATAATGAGATTTAAAATAAAAATTGGAGTAATTGGTTTAGGATATGTAGGATTACCTTTAGCTCTGGAATTTGGAAAGTATTTTACAACTATCGGATACGATAATGACTTTTCGCGAGTAAATCTACTAAAAAAAGGCAAAGACAAAAATAAAGAATTTTCAAAAAAAAAAATTTTTTCATCTAAAAAACTATTTTTAACTAATAATAAAAAATTATTGTCAGATTTAGATTTTTATATAATAACAGTACCAACCCCTGTCAGTAAAAATAAGAAACCTGATCTAAGAATTTTAAAAAAAGCTACAGAGTTAGTTTCAAATTATTTAAATCCAAAAAAAAAGAGTATTATAGTTTATGAATCAACAGTTTATCCTGGTTGCACCAGAGAAATTTGTGTTCCTTTAGTTGAAAAAAAATCAAACCTTATTGCAAATAAAGATTTTTTTTATGGATATTCCCCAGAGAGAATAAATCCTGGATCAACAAAACATACTATTGCTAATATTAAAAAAATTATATCTGGGTCTAATAAAAAAACATTGGATAGAATTTATTTCGTTTATAAAAAAATTATCAAAGCTGGAATTTATAAATGCAAATCGATAGAAGTCGCTGAAGGAGCAAAAGTAATTGAGAATACCCAAAGAGATGTGAACATTGCATTAGTTAATGAATTGTGTCAATTATTTAATAAGTTGGGAATAAATTTTAAACAAGTATTAAGTGCAGCTTCAACAAAATGGAATTTTTTAAATTTTTATCCTGGTTTAGTGGGTGGACATTGTGTTGGGGTTGATCCTTATTACCTTGCATTTAAAGCTAAAGAAAAAAAGTTTGATCCAAAAATGATTCTTTCTGGTAGAAAAACAAATGAGGATTATAGTAATTTTTTAGTAAAACTTGTAAAAAAAAACCTAAAAAAAAGAAAAAATAAAATTTTGATTTCAGGCACAACATTTAAACCAAATTGTTCTGATGTAAGAAATTCTAAAGTGATTGATATTTATAATAGTTTAAAAAAAAATAATACCGTTCATATAATTGATGAAGTAGCAAATAAAAAAGATTTTAAAAATTATTATGGTTTTAAAATTTATGATAAAGAAAAATTAAAAAAAAATTTTTATGACTGTTTCATTTGTGCTGTAGATCACGATAAAATGAAAAATTTTAATCACAATAACAAATCAAAATTTATGAAAAATAAATTTTTTAATTTAAATATTAATGAGCTTTAAAGTAAAGAAAATCTTAGTTACAGGTTGTGCAGGATTTATTGGTTTTCATTTATGTATGAAGTTAATTAAACGCAAATACGATGTGTATGGATTAGATAATCTGAATAATTATTACGATTTAAATTTAAAAAAAGATAGGCTGAAAATTTTAAAAAAAAACAAATTAAAGTTTTTTAAATATGATCTATTAAGTAAAAATCAAATAGATTTTATATTATCTAAAAAAAAAATTGATATTGTTATTCACTTAGCTGCCCAAGCAGGTGTAAGATATTCTATAAAAAATCCTAAAACTTATCTTGATAATAATATTCAAGGATTCTTTAATATTTTAGATTCTTCACAAAAATTTAAAATTAAACATTTTATTTATGCATCAACTAGTTCAGTTTATGGTTTTCAAAAGAAAATGCCTTTCGTTGAAAATCTCTCAACTGATAAACCATTGTCATTTTATGCAGCAACTAAAAAATGCAATGAAATATTAGCATATAGTTATAGCACTATTCACAAACTACCGACCACTGGTTTAAGATTCTTTACAGTATATGGTCCATTTGGACGTCCTGATATGAGTTTATTTAAATTTGCAAATGCGATTTTAAGAAATAGAAAATTAGATTTATATAATCATGGAAATCATTCAAGAGATTTTACACATATAGATGATATCACAGAATATATTTTTAAAATTTTAGATAAAAAGTCAAAAAAAAAGGTGCCTTATCAAATATTTAATTTAGCTAGATCCAAAAGAGAAAAATTAAAAACTTTTATTAAATTTATTGAACTTGAAATGGGTAAACAGGGAAAATACAAACTTTTTCCTTTACAAAAAGGAGATGTTAAAGATACTTATGCTTCCGTTCACAAGATTTCGAAGATAACAAAATATAAACCAAAGGTAAGTCTTCAAAATGGCATTAAGGATTATATTAATTGGTTCAAAAATTATTATTAGACAGACTATTTTTAATAGATTTTTTCTCTCGTAGAAAAAAATAAACTGAGAAAAAAATTATATAGGTAAAAATATTAATTTCAGGACCAAAATATTTTAAATTATAGTATCCAATAATTCCGAGAGCAAAATTAATAAAATTTATAAAAAAAAGAGTTTTAAATTTTGATTTAGTTTTAAATAAAATATAAAAATGTATATGATCATTTCCAGGTTTAGTTAGAGGAGTATTCCTTAAAAATCTACTCAAATTTACAGATATAAATTCGAAAACAACAAAACTTATTGGCCATATTACTAATAATGGATTAATCAAATTTTTTGTTTGAGAATAATAGATAAGCATAAAACCTAAAAAATAACCTAATAGCAAACTTCCAGAATTTCCAAGAAAACATTTTGGTACAAATTTGAAAAGTTTGAAATTAAATAATAAGAAAACTATTAAACACAACGTTAAATGAGAAAGGAGCATATCATTTATTAAAATTTTAGAGTTGTAAAATATCAATAAAATGAAAGAATTTATAAAGATCGTAGAAGCAAGTCCATCAACTCCATCTATATAATTTACTGCATTAATTAATAATATCATGCACCCTAATGTAAAAGGTACAGCAAAAAAACCCAATTTGACCTCTCCAAATAAGAAAAAACCCAAACTTTTAATTTCTAATCCATCAACTATTATTAATAATAAAGTAAAAATCTGAAGTGCTAATTTACTTCCTATGTTTATTTTTTTTAAATCATCTAGCAATCCAGTAATGCAAAGAATTACTGAGAACGCAATTATTTTTGATATAAAAATATCATAATTTTCAATTTTTAAAGAAGCAAGCGAACATACAAATATACCTACACCACCAGTAAACAATGCAGGTTCTGTATGAATTTTTCTCTTATTATCAGAAATATCATACAGTTTTAAATATTTGCTAAAGATTACAGTTATCAGAATTATAATGAAGAATACTATAATTAAAATGAGATAATTACTCATAAAAATCATATAGCATAAAAAAAAATTTTTTGTATTAATAAATCTTTAAAGAAAAAAATTAACTTAAAAAATTAGTATTTTTGAATCCTTTTAATTTTAAATTATCACTAATCAAAAATTATGGGATCCATCTTTATAAATGCAAATAATTCAATTAAAACAACACAGTTCAAGTATTATTCAAATCTCAAAATATTTATTTATTTTGATGCCATTTTTACTTATATCTGGTCCTTTATTAAGTGATTTATCTGTATCGCTAATTTCTATTTTTTTTCTATATTTTTGCATTAAGCACAAGAAGATAAATTATTTTAATAAACTTTATTTTAAAATTTTTTTCATTTTTTGGATTTATTTGCTGTTAAATAGTCTTTTAAACAATTTTAATTTAGACTCTTTTAAAATAAGTTTTTTTTATTTAAGATTCGGTATTTTTTGTTTAGCGATAGTTTATATAATTAAATCTGATGAAAAAACATTAAAATACTTTCTAGCATGTCTTACACTATGTTTTGTAATATTAATTATAGATGGCTATTTTCAATATTTTACTGGAAGTAATTTAATTGGTATCCAGAAAACTGGAAATAGAATATCAAGTTTTTTTGGTGATGAATTAGTATTAGGAAGTTACTTAAGTAGATTTTTTCCCATATTTTTTGGATTAGCTATATTATTTAAAGAAAGAATTAAATTAAACTTTAATTTTTTAATACTCTTATTTGTATTGATTGAAACGCTTGTATTTCTAAGTGGTGAGAGAACTGCTTTTTTTTATATTAATTTATCTGCCATATACACAATAATTTTAATTAAAGATTATAAAAAAACAAGAATTGTTACTCTATGTTTAACTGCAATTCTTTTAATACTAATTTCATATATAAATCCTGTCGCCAAAAACAGAATTATAGATAAAACAATCTCACAAATGAATTTAAGTTCTAACACAGAAAAAATAAAAAATGATAAACAAATAAATAATTCTAAAAATGTTTATATTTTCTCTGAACAACACAACTCTCATTATATTGCAGCATATAGAATGTTTAAAGATAACTTACTATTTGGAGTTGGCGTTAAAAACTTTCGAAATTTTTGCAGCAATAAAAAATACAATTTTTCGGAAAAATCTTGCTCCACACATCCTCATAACACTTATATACAATTACTTTCAGAAACTGGTTTAATTGGCTTTGGTTTTATTTTTATATTTCTAATAATTTTTATCAAATATACTTTAAAACATTTTATCCTAATGTTTAGAAAAAAGTATTATTTTACAGATTTTCAAATTTGCATGATGTCATGTATATTAATTTTAATTTGGCCTGCAGCCCCAACAGGAAATTTTTTCAATAATTGGTTAAGTATTCTTTATTATTTGCCTATTTCTTTGATTATTTGGAGTTTTGAAAAAACTAAAAAAATTAATTTTTGATCTAATAAATTTATCAATTGAATTTTAAAATTAAGTAGTTATAAGACCTTGCCTGGTAATTATTGCGAAAGTGAAATACCCGATCCCATTCCGAACTCGGAAGTCAAGGCTTTCAGCGCCGATGGTACTTTGTCTTAAGACATGGAAGAGTAGGACGTTGCCAGGCTTAAATAAATTTGTTTACATATTATTAATTTTATAAAACATTTCACTTGAAAGAAAAAAAAAATTTTTTAGTTGTTACAGGTGGTGCAGGTTTTGTTGGTTCCAATTTAATAGAGATTTTACTAAAGCGAACTTCATATAATATTTTAAGCTTAGATAATTATTCTTCTGGAAATATAAAAAATCATATAATTTCAAATAGAGTTACTTATTTGAGAGGCAATACATTAGATATATTTAAACAATTAAAACTTTATAGAAAAAAAATAAAATCGTTGTTTCATTTTGGAGAGTTTGCACGAATTTTTCAAAGTTTTGAAAAATTTAATGAATGTTTTGAATATAATTCAACTGGTAGCAAAGAAGTATTTAAGTTTTGCTTAGAAAATAAAATCAAACTTATATATTCAGCTACCTCAGCCAGCTTAGGCAATAAAGGTAATGATAAAAATTTGTCACCATATGCTTTTACAAAAGCTAAAAATTTGGAATTATTAGAAAATTTAAAAAAATGGTTTAACCTAAAATATGAGATTATTTACTTCTACAATGTATATGGTAAAAAACAAATCTCTACTGGCAAAATGGCTACAGTAATTGGAATATTTGAATATCAATATAAAAATAAATTACCCCTAACAGTTGTTAAGCCAGGTAATCAAACTAGAAGATTTACACATATATCAGATACAGTTGAAGTTTGTTTTGAGGCATGGAAAAAAAATAAATGTGAGCATTACAGCATTTCTAACAAAAAAAGTTATTCTATTATTGATGTGGCAAAAATGTTCAAAAGTAAAATTAAGTATTTACCTCAAAGAAAAGGTGAAAGGTATGCTTCTGCTTTAACAAGCTTGTCATTAAATAATAAAGTTAACAAGAGATATGGAAAAAAAAGTTTGAAAGATTACATAGCTTCGTTTATTAAAGATTAAAATTTATGAAAATTGCAAGTTCACTAAAATCACTTAAAAAAAGAGATCTTAATTCAAAATTGGTAAGAAGAAGAGGCAGAGTTTATATAATAAACAAAAAAAATCCAAAATTTAAAGCAAGACAAAAATAGTTTTATGAAAAATGAAGACCACAAAAATACGTGGAATAATTTCACCAAATTTGTTTTGTGGGGCTCAATAGCTGTAGTTACAATATTAGTATTAATGGCTTTGTTTTTACTATAGTTAAGATTATGAAAATAGGTTCAGTATCAGAAAACAAAGAATTTGAGAAAAGGGTTGCTATCACTCCTGATATAATAAAGAAATATATTTCACTTGGATTGGAAGTAAATATAGGCAAAAGTTATGCAGAACATTTAGGTATTAACGATAGCGATTACTCTGCAGAAGGTGCAAATATTTTAGATTCAAATGATGAAGTAATTTCAAACTCCGATGCACTTTTGCAAATGAGTATTTTAGATAAAGAAAATTTGAATAAATTAAAAAAAAATCAAAGTTTGATTGGAGTTCTAGATTATTATTTAAATGAAAAGATATTAAAAGAACTCTCATTAAAAGAAGTTAATTTTTTTTCGTTGGAACTTTTACCTCGAATAACTAGAGCCCAATCTATGGATATACTTTCCTCACAAGCAAACTTAGCAGGTTATAAGGCAGTCGTAGACTCTTTTTCATTTTTTCAAAAAGCGATACCAATGATGATGACTGCAGCTGGTACTATTCCAGCAGCAAAAGTACTAGTAGTTGGTGCAGGTGTTGCGGGTTTACAAGCTATTGCAACAGCAAAGAGAATGGGTTCAATTGTATATGCTACAGATGTTAGATTAGCATCAAAAGAGCAGGTTGAAAGTTTGGGTGGAAAATTTTTAACAGTCGAAGGCGCAGAAAATTTAGAGACTAAGGGAGGATATGCAAAAGAAGCATCTGATGAATTCAAAAAAAAACAAGAGGAGTTGCTAAAAGAGACTTTACGAAAAATCGATATTGTAATCTGTACAGCACTAATTCCTGGTAAGAAAGCACCTATAATTATTAAAAAAGAAATGATAGATGTAATGCAAAATGGTTCTATAATTTATGATCTTGCAGCTTCGCAAGGAGGTAATTCCGAATTAACAAAGGTTGATGAAATAATTGAGAGTAAAGGAGTAAAGATTATGGGAGAGCAAAATATTCTTAATAAACTTCCAGTTTCTGCTTCAAATCTTTACGCAAAAAACATGTTCAACTATATAAACAATTTGTATGATAAAGAAAAAAAGACTTTTAATATTAATCTTGAAGATGAAATAATTGAAAAAACAAAAGTAAAATAATGGAAATAGATCCTTTCATATTTAGACTCAGTATATTTATTTTATCAATTTTCATTGGTTATTATGTTGTTTGGAGTGTAACACCATCTTTACATACTCCATTAATGTCAGTAACAAATGCAATTTCATCAGTTATTATTGTGGGAGCTATCATTGCAGCATTAGCGGGATCTAGCGAAAATATTTTCCAATTATCGAATATTTTTGGTTTTCTTGCGATAATATTAGCCGCGGTAAATATCTTTGGTGGATTTTTGGTAACTCAAAGAATGTTACAAATGTACAAAAAGAAGAAAAAATAAAAATATGTCAGCAAATTTATCTGCAATATTCTATTTAATTTCTGGTGTTTTATTTATACTAGCTTTAAGAGGATTATCTTCTCCAGAAACCTCAAGACAGGGAAATTATTTTGGAATTGCAGGTATGGCAATTTCAATAATTGTTACTTTTTTATCAGTCAGTAACTTTGGTTCTGGCTTTTATTTTGTAATTATTTTCCTGCTAATAGGTGGATCCGTAGGAGCATTTATTGCCTTCAGAATACCTATGACGGCAATGCCAGAATTAGTAGCGGGATTTCATAGTTTAGTAGGTTTAGCAGCTGTATTTGTTGCAATATCGGCTTTTTTAAAACCTGAAGCATTTAATTTAGGAATAGTAGGCAACATAAAATTAGCGAGTTTAATAGAGATGTCTTTGGGTGCAGCAATTGGAGCTATAACATTTTCTGGATCAATAATAGCTTTCTTAAAACTTCGTGGAATAATGTCTGGTGCACCAGTAACATTTAAAGGACAACATTTTATAAACTTATTTCTAGGTTTAGGAATTATTTTTTTAATATATTATTTATGTAGAACTCAATCATCCGTTATTTTTTGGTCAATAGTATTAATATCGTTCATTGTGGGGATATTATTAATAATCCCAATTGGTGGAGCTGACATGCCAGTTGTTATTTCAATGTTAAACTCTTATTCAGGTTGGGCAGCTGCAGGCATTGGTTTTACTTTAGAAAATACT
>MDSZ01002342.1_pt1 | contig 10000 bp, 10 predicted proteins | sample 811201 | NCBI WGS metagenome assembly MDSZ01 (sample SAMN05326647, study PRJNA326480) | marine metagenome | isolation source: seawater | place: Indian Ocean: North | collected 2010 | reverse complement strand
TATTTTAAGTTCTTATGTAATGGTATGTCTTGATGCTGACAAAAGAAATTCTGTTTTTGCTGTTAAAGGTGTAATAAGATATTTGTTCTGGTTGGGGAAGCCTGCTGAAATTAAACAATATGAGATTAATCAAATGAAGAAATATTTAAATGGGATTTATGAAGATTTTTATATTAACTCTTTAGTGAAAGATGAGACTTATAAGATTAATCAAGGACCTTTTCTTGGATGTGTTGGTAAAGTAGTAGAGTCACAAAAAAATAAAGTTAAGTTAGAAGTTGAAAGCTTGGGAGTAGTCTTAACTCTTAAGAGACAAGCTGCTTAATTTAAATAAGATGGTAATAATTTTTTATAAGTCTAAATGGGACTTTGATGGCGGAGCCATGAAAATAAAGAAATATGTTAGGTGAATTAATTGCTTCTAAAACACGTTTACGTCTTTTAATCAAATTTTTTATTTCTCAGGCTAATAGAGGATATCTTAATGGATTGGCAAATGAAATGGGAGAATCTACAAACTCTATAAGGAAAGAGCTCAATCACTTACATGGGGCAGGATATTTAAATAGAATAAAAGTAGACAACAAAATAGAGTACAAGGCAAATACTAAGCACCCACTTTTTGAAGTACTTAGAAAGGTGGTTTTGAAACATTTAGGATTGGAAGATATTGTTGAAAATGTTTTGGATAGAATGGGAAATGTAGATCAAATTATTTTAGTAGGTGATTATGCAAGAGGTGTTGACTCAGGAGTTATTGAAGTTTTTTTAATTGGTCAAGACCTTAATATGAATTACATTGCTCAGCTTGAAAACAAAATTGAAAATTTGATTAACAGGAAAGTTTGTTTTTATTTAGCATCAAAATTTATTTCAGAAAAAGAAAATATTATATTATTTAATTCTAAACAAAAATGATTTCAATAGAGAGTGAAGAAAGACCATGGGGCAGATTTTATGTTTTACATGATGAGCCAAACTACAAGTTAAAAAGGATTGAAGTTGATCCCGGCGGCAGACTTTCATATCAATATCATCACAAGCGTTCAGAAGCATGGACAATAGTTGAAGGTTTAGCAAGTATTACACTGGATGGGGAAAAAATTGATATGAAAGCAGGGCAAACAATAATTATACCAAAGGGAGCTAAGCACAGAATCGAGAATAATACTAAAAAAAAAGTAGTTTTTATTGAAGTACAAACTGGCACTTATTTTGGTGAAGATGATATAGTCAGAATTCAAGACGATTATAATAGATCATGAAAAAACCTAACGGAATTATAGTTTCGGGTTATTTTAACCCAATACATAAAGGTCATTTAGAGCTTTTTCACAATGCAAAAGCATTAGGTGATGTATTAATAGTAATTGTTAATAATGATAAGCAGAGAGAACTTAAGGGCTCAAAAGAATTTATGCTTGAAAAAGAAAGAGCTCTAATAGTTAGTGAACTTAGGGTAGTAGATTATGTGGAACTTTCAATTGATAATGATCGTACTGTTTGTAAAACTTTGGAAAAGGTTTTTAAAGACTTTGAAAGTAAATATTCTCTCCATTTTGCAAATGGAGGTGACCAAAATAATGACAGTATTCCAGAAGCAGTTATCTGTAAAAAGCTTGGAATAAGTTTAGTTGAAGGCTTAGGAGATAAAATTCAATCTTCTTCATGGTTATTAAATAAATAAAAATGAGTAAAATTTTAATCACAGGTGGAGCTGGCTTCATTGGAACAAACTTGATCATACATCTATTAAAATCAAACCATACTATTGTAAGTATTGACAACTACTCAATAGGAACAAAAGATAATCATCAAGATGGAGTTGAATACATAGATGGTAATGTTTGTGATATAAAAAATTTAGTTGAAAATAATTTTGATTTTTGCTTTCATTTAGCCGGTTTATCTAGAATTCAGCCATCATTTGAATATCCTGAGGATACATTTTTTTCTAATACTCAAGGTGTTATAAAAGTTTTAGATTGGGCTAAAGGGAGCAAAACTAAAATTATTTATTCAGGCTCTTCATCAAAACATCATAATCCATTAATTTCTCCATACGCTACATTTAAATTTTTAGGTGAGCAAATATGCAAACTCTATCGAAACGCCTACAAAAGCAACATAGAAATAGTCAGATTTTATAATGTTTATGGTCCTTATGAAATTACACAAGGTGAATGGGCTGCATTAATTGGAAAATGGAGAGGCCAAGTAGAACTAGGACAGCCTTTGACAATCGTCGGAGATGGTAACCAGAAAAGAGACTTTACACATGTGGACGATATTATTGATGGGTTAATTAGAATAGCTTTTAGTGATTCTACTGCAGATGATGCTTGGGAACTCGGTACTGGAGTTAACTACTCTATACTTGAAGTGTTTGAGTTGTTTAATAAAAAATTTAAGGTTGAGGCAGAATTTATTTCAAATCAAAGTGGCAATTATCAAGAAACATTAAGAGAGTCAAATGGTGCACTTGATATTTTAGGATGGAAGCCGGAAGATAAATTGAAAGAATACATTAATAATTTATAATTGGTTAAAAATATTTGTTGTATAGGAGCTGGATATGTAGGAGGGCCTACTATGTCTGTTATTGCATTAAAATGTCCAGATATTAGAATTACAGTTGTAGATGCAAACATTGAAAAAATAAATCAATGGAATGGGTCTTTAGACAACTTACCTGTGTTTGAACCTGGGCTAAAAGAAGTAGTTGAAAAGACTAGAAATAAAAACTTATTTTTTTCAACTGATATTAAAAAAGCAATTGAAGATGCTGAACTTATTTTTGTAGCAGTTAATACACCAACTAAAACTGATGGCGATGGTGCAGGCATGGCAGCTGATTTAAAGTATATTGAATCTTGTGCAATGGATATTGCAGAGTACTCTAAGTCTAATAAAATAGTTGTGGAGAAATCTACTGTACCAATTAAAACTGCAGAGAAAATTAAAAAAATATTAAAAGATAAAAACTCAAAAAATCATTTCGAAGTATTATCAAATCCTGAGTTTTTAGCTGAAGGTACTGCAATCAAAGATATGTTAAGTCCAGATAGAGTTCTAATTGGTGCTGAATCTTCACCATCTGGCAAAAAAGCAGGGGAAAAATTAGTTAACATATATAGTAAATGGGTAGATAAGAAGAAAATTTTAACAACGAATGTTTGGTCATCTGAATTATCTAAATTAGCATCAAATGCAATGTTAGCTCAAAGAGTATCCTCTATAAATAGTCTATCAGCTCTTTGTGAAAAAACTGATGCTGATATTGAAGAGCTTTCAACCGCAATTGGTATGGATAACAGAATTGGGTCTAGTTTTTTAAAAGCTTCAGTTGGTTTTGGGGGAAGTTGCTTCCAAAAGGATATTTTAAATTTAGTTTATCTATGCAGAAGTTATGGTTTAGATGAAGTTGCAGAGTTTTGGTTACAAGTAATTAAAATTAATAACTATCAAAAGGAAAGGTTTGTAAAGAAAATTTTTTCAATCTCAAAAAAATACGGAAATAATATTGGGGTTCTTGGCTGGGCATTTAAGGCAAATACCAATGACTCTCGTGAGTCAGCTGCAATATATATTGTTTCTAGGCTACTTAATAAGAAAAAGTTTAAAATTAATATTTATGATCCAATGGTTAGCAAAGAAAAAATTAAAAATGATTTGATGAATTCTGTTGATTTAGTTGATAAAAAATCTATTGAAAATATTAATGTTCAAGACAGTGTAGAATCTGTTTATAATAATTCTGGGATTATATTTATTAACACAGAATGGGATCATTTCAAAGAATTTAAATGGCTAGATAAGGATGATAAATATATATTAGATGGTAGAAATATTTTAATTAATAAAAGATTGAAGAATTACTTTAGATTATGATATCAAATTTTATGTTTTGGATATCCTTTTTTAAAAAAAGTAGTAAAAGATCATTTATCATTTATTTGACGGCCATACTTCTTTTTAGTATTCTTGAGATTGTTGGTCTTGGTTTATTATATCCACTAATTTCATTATTTAGTAACGATAAGTTAGATTTTGGTTCTGATCTTCTTAATGGACTTTTTGATCAATATGACATAACTAAAGGGGAGTTATTATTTGTAATTGCATCAGCCTTCCTTCTAAAATTTTTAATTCAGATAGCTATTATTCTATTTAAGAATAATTTTATTCAAAATTTACATGCAAGTATTTCTAATAAATATTTTTCATTAGTACTTAACAAAAAATACGAATACTTTATAGAAACTAATATTAGCAGGGTGCTTAATAATCTTCAAATTGAAGTAAATAATATTGTTAACCACTTTAAATCAGTCACGATTCTATTTTCCGAAATAACGTTACTTGTTTTTACATTAATTATTTTGTTGTTTTTTAATTTCAATGTAACAATTAGTCTTATTTTTATTTTCTCTATCCCAATATTTATCTATTTATTCTCTATTAAAAACAAAAATAAATCTTGGGGTAAAAAAAGGTTTTATATAGATAGCACAATATCAAAAATCATCTATGAATCAATTAATAATATTAAATTCTTAAAAATATTTAGGAAAGAATCATTTTTCATAGACAAATTTAAATTTTTTCAAAATCAGAGAGTGCCAGAATTAGTAAAGTATACGTCATTTATAGAATTTCCAAGAATTCTATTTGAACTATTTTTAGTTTTCACTTTAATATTGGCTTTGTATTTTATTCTCATAAGTAATTATGACATCATTAATTTTCTACCATTAATTGGTGTTTACGTGGCCACTGCGTTTAAACTTCTTCCTAGTATAAATAAGTTAATATCATCTAATCATAATTTACAGTTTTATTCTGATTCATTAAAAATTTTGGAATTGGAGCCAGATGAAAAAAAAGATATAGTAGTAATTTCAAATTTTGAAAATTTAGAAATTGAAAAACTTTCATTTAAGTATGAAAATTCAAATCTTAAAATTTTTAATAATGCCAATTTTAAAATAAAGAAGAATGAGATAGTTGGTGTAATTGGAGAGTCTGGATCAGGTAAAAGCACATTAATTGATATCGTATCTGGATTACTAGGAGCAGAAATAAAAGACCTAAATATAAATTCATCTTATAAAAAAAATACTAATTATATAGAGTTTGATAAAATAGGGTATGTTTCTCAGCAAACATTTTTAACAGATGATTCATTAAAAAATAATATTGCATTTGGGCTTAAAGAAGATCAAATTGATGAAAAAAAGATTATTAACTTATTAAATTTAGTTGGTTTAAAATCTTTGATAAATAAAGGAAAAGGCCTTAGTAAAATTGTTGGTGATAAAGGTGTTAAATTATCAGGAGGACAAATTCAAAGAATTGGAATAGCCAGAGCTCTATATATTGAGCCTGACATACTCATATTAGATGAGCCAACCTCTGCTCTAGATGAATTGAGTGAGAAAAAAATATTATCTATACTAAAGAATCTAAAATCTGAAATAACAATTATTATATCATCACACAAAAAAAGCTCTCTATCTATCTGTGATAGAATTATTAGAATTAATAATGGTAGCATTTTAAATAGTAAGACATAAATTTATGAATAGAATAAATAAAGACTGGGAATATAATATACTTGGAATTGATAATTATAATAAACCTGATAAACTCAAAATTTACTACGACTTTATAATTAAAAATCATAATAAACTAGAAGGGGATATATTAGAGATTGGTGTTTTTAACGGTAAGACACTTTTATCAACAGCCCTTCTTTTGAAAGAGATAGGCTCAACGAAAATAGTTTATGGATTTGATTCTTTTAGTGGATTTCCTCCAGTATATCATGAAAATGATTCTTTCGATAAGTTTTTTGAACTATTCGAAAAAGGAGAGATCTCAAAAAGTCACTTAGATGATCATAAGAAATTATTATACTATAAGGATTTGTTTCAAAAAAATAAAAAAATTACACCAAAAAATATATCAACTTCAAATGATTTTTCAGGGGTAAATTATGATATTTTAAAAGAAAAGATAAATCATTTTCAATTAGATAACATAAAGCTAATTGAGGGAGATTTTAAAGATACCATGATTAATTCAACTTTAAAAGAAAATAAATTCATGTCAGTTTTTTTGGATTGTGACTTATATGAAAGTTATAAAATTTCATTTAATTTTTTTTGGGAAAAGCTTGAAAAGGGAGCAATGGTATATCTAGATGAATATTATTCATTAAAATTTCCAGGTGCTCGAATTGCGACAAATGAGTTTTTAAAGGACAAAAAAATTAAATTAAATTTTCACATTGAAAATGACAAAGACTTTGAAAGGTGGTATTTAATAAAATAATTAATAAAACTTTATGTGTCATTCCTGCTAGAGGAGGCTCAAAATCAATTAAGAGAAAGAATCTTGTAGACTTGAATGGTAAACCATTAATCTATTATACATTATCTGTAATTAAAAAGTTTAATAAAACTATGGATATTATTGTAAGTACAGATGATAAAGAGATAAAGGATTATTCAGAGAGCCTAGGAATAAGAGTGCCATTTATTAGGCCAACAAAATTATCAAATGATACTGCTCTTTCAATAGATGTTCTAAAGCATTCTATAAAATTTATGGAAAGTATTGAAGCTAAAAAATATGATGATATCCTTATGCTTCAACCGACATCTCCATTGAGAAATGAGAAACACATTAAAGAATGTCTCAAATTATTCAAAAAAAATAAAGTAAACTCTTTAGTATCAATTGTTAACGTTGGTGCTCACCACCCATTAAGAATGAAAATAATAAGAAAAAATAAAGTAACTAATTTTATAGATCAAGGGTTTGAAGATATGAGACCAAGACAACACCTTCCTGATGTGTATATCAGAAATGGTGCTATTTATTTATCTAAAAGGGATTTAGTTATTAATGAAAATAAATTAATTGATAAAACTTGTATTCCATATGAAATGGATCACGATGTTTCTGTTAATATTGATTCAGAATCTGATTTAATTCTTGCTGAATATTTTTTAAATAAACTATAGATGAAACTTCTTTGTACAGAACAAAAAAATTTCAGTGATGAAGGTAAACAATTACTTACAAATTATTTTGATTGTAACTTTATAGACGTTGACAGTGAACAGGATTTAGTTAACATTATTGCAGACTATGACATTCTCTTAGTCAGATTTAAACTTAGATTGGATAAAAATATTCTAAAAAAGTCCAAAAAATTAAAATATATTATCTGCCCTACTACTGGATTAGATCATATTGATTTAGTTTATGTTAAAGAACTCAAGATTAAATTGTTTTCATTAAAAAATCAAACTTCATTTTTAAGAAAGGTACCATCAACTGCTGAATTAACAGTTTTACTAATTCTTGCTTTGTTAAGAAACTTTAGTTACGGATATGAGAATGTAAAAAGTTTAAATTGGAGGAATAACTTAGATAGGGGGTTTGAACTCAATGGTAAAAAAGTAGGAATAATTGGTATGGGTAGATTAGGTAAAATAGTTTCAAAAATAATCAATGCCTTCGGAGGAGAAATTTATTTTTTTGATATTGATCCAAATATTCACTACAAGAAATATAAAAGAGTTTCTAGTATTAGCGAAATTTTTGAAATAACAGATATTGTTTCTATTCATATTCCATTAAATGAAACCACAAAAAATTTAATTGATAAAAATATTTTTTCTCTTAAAAAAATAAATTGCAAATACCTTGTAAATACATCTAGAGGAGAAATTATAGATTCTATGAGTTTAATTAATGCACTAGATAAAAAAATAATTAATGGAGCTGGATTAGATGTAATTGATAAAGAGCATATGAATAGAGATTTAATTAACTATTCAAAAAAGAATAATAATCTTATAATTACTCCACATATCGGAGGTTATACACATGAGGCTATTGAAAAAACAGATAAATTTTTAATTAACAAATTTTTAAAATATTTAAAGAATGGTAAAAATAATTGCTGAATTTTGTCAAAATCACAATGGAGATTTTGATATATTAAAGAGAATGGTTGAACAAGCTTCAAAAGCTGGAGCAACACATGGTAAAATTCAAAATATCTATACTAATAATTTAACATTTAGATCTCAATTTGAAGAAGGGCTTGAAATGGACGGGGTAATCCATGCAATAAAAAGACCTTATGCTGATGAATATGAAAGGTTAAAGAAACTTGAATTGAGCGAAAAAGACAACTTAAATTTTATCAGAATTTGTAATGAAAACAACATCACTCCAATGACAACAACATTTGTAAAAGGAGACTCTAAATATCTACAAGATATTGGTTTTAAATCTATTAAAATAGCTAGCTATGATTGCGCTTCTTTTCCATTAATTAGAGAAGTACAAAAAAATTTTGATGAAATTATTATTTCTACTGGCGCTACATTTGACGAAGAAATAATTAATACTGCTGAAATTTTGAACAGATTAAATACGGATTTTAGCTTTCTCCATGCAATAACTATATATCCAACTCCTATAAATGAAGTAAACTTAAATAGGATGAATTATTTAAGAAATTTTACAAAGAGTGTTGGATATTCGGATCATACTGAGACAAGTAAGAATGGGATTGATGCTGCTTTAGTATCAATTTATCTTGGGGCTGACTATGTTGAAAGGCATTTTACTATTTTAAAAGAAAATGAAACTAGAGATGGAAAAGTTTCAATAGGACCAAAACACATTGAAGAAATGATTCAGTTTGCAAAACTTGACAAAGAATCTCAAAGAGAATATTTAGACTCAAAAATTGAAAAATGGGAACACATGCTTGGAACTGAGCAAAGAAAACTTTCAAAAACAGAGTTGTTAAATAGAGATTATTATAGGGGAAGATTTGCAAAAACAAGAAATGGATATGACAATTCAAATATGAATTACAATTATGAAGAAGTATAAAAATATTAGGCAAAAGGCACTTATAGTTGAAAGTAAGGATTCAATAGACAAGGTGTTCAGAGAAATGGCACTTGTATCAGAATCAGATATCAAAATTAAAGGGGTTGCTTTTATAACTAAAAAAGAAAAGTTATTAGGAATTGTAACCGATGGAGACATTAGAAGGGCTTATGGCTCTAATATTAATTTTAATGCACCCATTAGCAAAATAATGAATGAAAACTTTATTTATTACTGCATAGAAAGTGAAAAGTTTTCAAATGATTCTAATACTAAAAAGTATAATTTTTATCCTGTTCTAGATAAAAGAAAAAATCTACTTGATGTAGTAAAAAGAGAAGATATCATCTTAAAAAACAATTATGATATAACAATTTTTGGATTAGGTTTTGTAGGTTTAACTTTAGCAGCTGCATTGTCAGAAATTGGTTTCAAAGTAAATGGGATTGATAATAATCTTGAAATTATTAAATCAGTTATTAATAAAAATCCTATGATACATGAGCCAGGTTTAGATGAAATAATTGATCAATGTCTAAATAAGAATTTATTTGTAAAAGATAAATTAGAGAATAACAAATCAAACATATACATTTTGTGTGTTGGCACCCCAGTTGGGTCAAATAAATCTCCAAAATTAGAATCAATACTGGAAGTTTTAGAATCACTAGTAAAATTTCTAAAAAAAGGTGATTCAATTTTTTTAAGATCTACTTTGCCTACTGGAACATGTAGAGAAATAATTGTTCCATATATAGAGAGTTTTACAGACTTGAAAATTGGTAAAGATTTATTTCTTTCATTTACCCCTGAGAGGACTGTTGAGGGGAATGCAATAAATGAGTTGTCTTCACTACCACAAATAGTTGGTGGTTACTCAAAAAATTGTGTTGAAAAAGCTAGGTCATTTTGGTCCAACTTATCTAAAGCGGTTGTAGAAGTTGAAAGTCTTGAGGCAGCGGAAATGGTAAAGCTAATCAATAATACTTTTCGAGATATATCATTTGCATTTGCAAATGAAGTAGCTTTAAGATGTGATGAATATAATATTAATTCTTTTGATTTAATAGCTGCT
>MDSZ01148821.1_pt1 | contig 10001 bp, 12 predicted proteins | sample 811201 | NCBI WGS metagenome assembly MDSZ01 (sample SAMN05326647, study PRJNA326480) | marine metagenome | isolation source: seawater | place: Indian Ocean: North | collected 2010 | reverse complement strand
TCTCTAATTTCTGTAATTATCTTGGGATTATCCGTTAATTATTTTGCTGCCTCTTTACTAGCCTTATCAATTAGTTTTTATATTTTTATTTACACTATATGGCTTAAAAGGCGCACACCACAAAATATAGTTATAGGAGGTGCTGCCGGTGCTTTTCCGCCAGTGATAGGTTGGGCATGTGCAACAGGAGATATCAGCACTTTTCCGATTATTTTGTTTATTTTAATTTTTATTTGGACCCCACCTCACTTTTGGGCGTTAGCCTTATACAAGGATACGGAGTATTCAAGAGCTAAAATTCCTATGCTACCTGTTATTAAAGGTCAAAGGAAGACAAAACAACAAATACTAATTTATTCACTTCTCCTTTTTCTAGTATCACTATCGCCTTATTATTTGGGATTTTCCGGTAAAACTTACCTTTACTCTTCGATAATATTAGGTGCTTATTTTGTTTATCTAGCGTACAAAATATTTAGATCTAATGATAAAAATAAAACTATTTATGCTCCAAAATTATTTAAATTTTCAATATTATATCTTTACTTAGTTTTCTTAATTTTAGTAATTGATAAGTATGTATAAATCTATGGATAAGAAAAAAAAAAAAAACCTAGCTTTAGGAATTTTCCTTTTCGCATTAGCAGCTATTTTTTACTGTGTAACCTTACTTAAATTCTAAAATGCAAAAAAATAAAGTTAAACTTCATGCCACCTCATTGGTTTTCTTCGCTTTGTTCATGTTAACGTTAAGCTATGCAGCTGTTCCCCTCTATAAACTATTCTGCCAAGTTACGGGTTATGGTGGAACCCCTATGATAAATAAATCAAGTACTTTAACTGGTGAATTTGGCGATATAAAAATAAGATTTGATTCCTCAACAGAAAAAAACTCACCCGTTATCTTTAAGCCACAAATAAAAACAATTAATGTTAAAATAGGGGAAAACAATTTGGCTTTTTATAATGCTAAGAATAATACAAATCAACCTCTAACGACTATGTCAGTTTTTAATGTAACACCTCTTAATGCAGGTAAATACTTTAATAAAATTGAATGTTTTTGCTTTGAGGAACAGAAATTGTCACCTAACGAATTTGTTGAGATGCCCGTCTCTTTTTTTATTGACCCTTCAATAAAAGATGATAGATTTATTAATGATTTGAGTGAGATAACTCTATCCTATACAATGTTTATAAGAGATAAGAAAGAAGAAAATGAGTGATAATCAAAAGCATCCATACCATTTAGTAGATCCTAGCCCTTGGCCACTAGTTACGGCCGCTTCACTTCTCATTTTGGCTTATGGATTTGTTACATTTATGCATCAAGATAAATCGCTACTGTTTATAATAGGAACAATTGCTTTAATCGCTTCAAGCGTTCTCTGGTGGAGAGATGTTGTTACTGAATCAGAGGGCGGAAAGTTTCACAATAAAGTTGTGCAAATTGGGCTAAGATACGGAATGATTTTATTCATAGCTTCCGAAGTGATGTTTTTTTCTGCATGGTTTTGGGCATTTTTTGATGTGGCTTTTTATCCAGGAGAAAATAGTGAAGAGCTAATTGGGCGGCAAGAAGCGCTTGGGGGTGTCTTTCCTCCCGAGGATATTGAATTAATACCTCCTTTTGGCATACCTTTATTAAACACTTTTATTCTGTTAGCTTCCGGAGGAACTCTAACTTGGGCACACCATGCACTTAGAGAAAATGATAGAAAAAACTTTTTAATATTTTTATTTTTAACGATTTTATTAGGACTAATTTTCACTGGTTTTCAAGTATATGAATATGTTCACGCAACTTTTAGCATAGATGAAGGTATCTACCCCTCTACTTTTTATATGGCAACAGGCTTTCATGGTGCTCATGTAATTATTGGTACCATTTTTTTAATTGTTTGCTTCATAAGAGGTGCTAAAGGGCATTTTAAACCTGAAAAACATTTAGGCTTTGAATTTGCTGCATGGTACTGGCATTTTGTCGACGTTGTATGGTTATTCCTATTCACATTTGTTTATTGGTGGGCTTCTTTTTAGCCGTGCCATAAATGATCTTTAAATTTAAAAACAAAGAATATATTTTTGAAACAAAAGCCATTCCCTTAATAGCTTTTTTAGCAGCTCTATCAATTCTTTTAAGTTTATCAGCTTGGCAATTTAAAAGATTGAAATGGAAAGAAAATCTTATTGATATAAGAGTTTCTATGTATGAGGACGAAGTTAAACCATTAAAAGTTATAAGTGAACCCTCCAAATCAGAATTCCAAAGAATATCAGTCAAAGGAAAACTTTTAAATGAATATGAGTATTTTATGCCAGCGCTCAGTAAAAAAGGAAATAATGGTTTTCATATTTTGGTTCCATTCAAAACTGTTGAGAATAAATTTATAATTTTTGACACGGGTTGGGTACCATTACTAAAGAAAGACAGAGAAAAAAGAATTAATAATATTGATAATGAGGAAAAGGAATTTACTGCTGTAATAAGAGTTCCAGGAAGAAAAGGGTATTTTCAACCAGAAAATGATCCATTAAAAAATTTTTGGTTTTTTGTTGAGCCAACATTGATGGAAAAACAACTAAAATTTAGTCTCGAAAAAAATTTTTATATTGAAGCAGTCAATAATGGTCCGAATGGTTTTCCATTAGGAAATCAAACTAGGATATACCTGCGAAATAATCACCTACAATATGCTCTTACTTGGTTAATGATAGCCTTTGGGCTTATTGGAGTCTATTTTTTTGCAAGTATTAAGAAAAAATAATGCTGTATTCATCAACACGTGGAAACGACAAAAATATTTCCTTTGTCCAGGCAATGTTGAATGGTCTCGCAAAAGATGGAGGATTATACATACCAAACAAAATACCCAAAATTTCAAAAAAAAAATTACAAGAACTTAAAAGCCTCTCTTACGCAGATTTAGCCTACGAAGTAACAAAAGAGTTTGTGGTATCTAAAGATATTTCAAAAGAGGAGTATAAATTAATTTTAAAAAAAACCTATAATAAAAAATTCGGTAATGAGATAATTAACATTGATAGATTAAATAAAAATGAATTTATATTAAACTTGTTTCATGGTCCAACATTCGCTTTTAAGGACTATGCCTTGCAATTACTTGGAAATTTGTATGATTTTATTTTAAAAAAAAAAAAACTTAAACTAACTATCATAGGCGCAACTTCTGGAGATACAGGATCCGCAGCAATATATGGGTGTTCAAAATCAAAAAAGACAAATATGTTTATTCTTTTTCCTAAAAATAAAGTAAGTGAAGTTCAACGTAAACAAATGACAACATTTAAGGCGCCCAATGTAACAAATATTTCTGTAAAAGGAAACTTTGATGATTGTCAAAAATTAGTAAAGGATCTATTTAATAGAAATTCCAAGAGTATGGAACATAATTTTGCTGCTATAAATTCTATAAATTGGGTAAGAATTCTTGGTCAAATAATTTATTATTTTTGGTCTTATTTTAAGGTAGAAAAGAATATGATTCCAATTAATTATGTAATACCTACAGGAAATTTTGGAAATGTTTATGCTGGTTTTATAAGTAAAAGGATGGGTTTGCCGATTAAAAAGTTAATTGTGTGTTCAAATAAAAATGACATTCTCACAAGGTTCTTTAGTAATGGTGAAATGAAAAAAAAGGTTATGCGTGAATCTATAAGTCCAAGTATGGATATACAAGTATCAAGTAATTTTGAAAGATTGCTTCATCACTTTTTAAAAGACGGTAAAAAGGTTTCTAATTTAATGAATAAGATGGATAAGGAAGGTAAATATTCTGTTCCAAAAAAATTGTTGGTAAAAATTTTAAAAGAATTTATGGGAGGATCTGTGTCTGATGATAAAACAAAAAAATCTATTAAAAAAATCTATGACGACTTTAAGATTATTACAGACCCACACACAGCTGTAGGTTATTCAATTGGTAAAAAATTATTAAAAAATAACGAAAAAAGAGTGTATCTCTCTACTGCTCATTTTTCGAAGTTTTTAAAAACAGTTAGCAATTCTCTTAAGATTCGTCTGACATATCCTCAAAAAATGAAGGAAATACTCAAGAAAAAAGAATATTGCTTAACAATTAGTAATGAAATAGATGAAATTAAAAGAGTTATAGATGAAAAAATGTTGTAAATTTAGGCATTTCCTGAGTAAGATGAAAATTTTGTAAAGTCTATTCCAGTTCTTTTGATGGCATTTGTCCATTTTTTTTCTGAATCCATATCAAAAAGAAAGTCAAGTTCTTCACTAATATTTATCCAGCTATTCTTTTTTATTTCATCTTCAAGTTGTCCTGGCCCCCATCCAGAATAACCTAGTGAAATAAAAAATTTTTTTGGACCTACATCTCTCGCAATATCATTAATTATTTCTGTCGAACACGTCATCTTGACTTTTTCGGTAATTTTGAGAGTGTTTTTACCCATATAGTCACTTGAGTGAAGAATAAATCCATTGTTTTGACTCAAAGGGCCACCAATATGAAATGAAAAATTCTTTTTTAAATTCTGAGAAGTATCTTTTATATGTAATTTTTTAAAAAGATCTGCTCCTTTTATATTTAATATTTTATAATTTAAAACAATACCAACTGCACCATCTTTATTATGATGTGTAATATAAATAATACTTTTTGAAAAGAAAATGTCTTTTAGCTGTGGTAATGCACAAATTATATTTCCCTTTAAATATGATCTTCTCATAGTTAAATTATTACAGATAATTTTCATATATTCAAATAGAAGATACATATGTTTGTTTTTTTTTTAATATTTTTTTTATTCTCTATAATCATTGATGCAGGGGCTGAAGAAAGTTTTGATCAACATTCCTTTTTAGAAATTGTTCCCAAAGATAATCTATTATTCGATAAAAAATACTTTTATTTTGGAGTAAAAATAACTCTTCAGAAAGGTTGGAAAACATACTGGAAAAATCCCGGAGAAGCCGGGGCTCCCCTCTCAATAGATTTCAATGATAACCCTGATATTTTGGAAAATGAAATTTTATTTCCTTTTCCAAAGAAATTTACAGATTATGGTCTTGAAACAATTGGATATGAAAAAGAAATTATTTTTCCAGTAAGACTTAAGTTAAATGAAATAAAAAAAAAAATAACTTCAACAATAAATTTGCAGTATTTGATTTGTAAGGATATTTGTATACCAATATCAACTGAGAGAAATATTAATTACTCTTTAAATGAATCTTCTAAAAATATTAAAAAAAGTGTCCTTTACAACTACTTAGAAAAAGTTCCAAGTAAGAATACAAATTTTTTTTCAATTAAAGATTTAAAAAAAATAAGTAATAAAAAAATTTATTTTTCAATTAATAATTTTAATTCAGATAAGATAAATGTTTTTGCATTTTCTAATTTATCGACTTTATCTACCGAAATTTACCAAAAAAAAAATAATAATATAATAGAGGTTACTTCAGAAGAAGATTTTAATGATAACGAAATTATATCCTTAGCTATTTCTAATGGAAAAAAGATTGAAGAAATTGAAATAAAAGTCTCCGATTTAAAATTAAGTAAACATAAAAAGATTTTTTACTTTTTTTTATTGGCTTTGCTTGGAGGAATAATTCTTAATTTTATGCCTTGCGTTCTGCCTGTTTTGTCTTTAAAGATGATTTCACTTCTTAAAATTGGCAATGAAAATAAGTCTCTTATTAAAAAAAAAATATTTTATATTATCTCAGGTATATTTTTTTCATTTTTTTTATTATCTATAATCAGCATTTTTTTTAAATCTATTGGAACGCAAGTAGGATGGGGGTTCCAATTTCAGAATTATTATTTTTTATTAACTATAACTTCTGTTATTTTAATTTTTGCTTTAAATTTATTGGGTTTTTTTGAAATACTCCTACCCCACCGATTACTTAATAAATTAAATAATATTTCATCATCAAATGATAATAAGGGGTTATTTTTATCAGGAATGTTTGCAACATTAATGGCTACGCCATGCAGCGCACCTTTTTTAGGTACTGCAATTGGTTTTTCAGCAATGACATCTAACATAAACATACTTTTTATTTTCCTATTTATTGCTCTTGGATTTTCTTTACCATATTTTTTAGTTTTATTAAACCCTAGTTTTTTGAGGTTTGTTCCAACTCCAGGAACTTGGATGATAAATTTTAAATATTTTCTAGGTTTAATTCTTCTTATTACCTCTTCTTGGTTAATGAAATTAATTGGAATTACTGATATTTTCGTTTCTTTAATTTTTTTATCAATAATTGTTCTGTCATTAGTTTTCTTTAAAAATATAAAAAATATTTTTTTTTCTTTAATATTTACTACACTTTTTTTTCTTTTTATTGTTTCTCCTTTTGAAAATAAAGAATCAAGCTTTGAATGGATAAAATTTGATAAGCAGACTCTAAATAATTTGATTCAAAATAATCAGATTGTTTTATTAGATTTTACTGCTGATTGGTGCATTACGTGCCAGTTAAATAAAAAAACCACTCTAGAAAATAAAAGTTTACAAATATTTTTTAAGAAAGAGAATGTTTTATTAATGAGAGGTGATTGGACAAGAAGAGATGAAAAAATCCTTAATTTTATAAAAAGTTATGATAGACTAGGAATTCCAGTTAATATAATCTATGGACCTAGTAATAAAAAGGGTATTATTTTGCCAGAGATTCTAACTAAACAAATTGTGATTAACAGTATTAATAAAGTAAAAAAAAATGAAAATTAAAGTAGATGACTGTTTCCCTGATGTAACGTTTTTTCAATTAGTTGATGGAAACCCAAAGACATTTAAAACATCTGAAATTTTTAATGATAAAAAAATAATTTTGGTATCTGTTCCTGGAGCATTTACTCCGACATGTTCTAATGAACATTTGCCAGGTTATGTTAAGCAATATGATGAATTTAAAAAAAAGGGAATTGATGATATTTTTTTTGTAGCAGCAAATGATCCATTTGTAATGGAGGCATGGATAAATTCTACCTCAGAAAGTAAAATTAAGTATTTAGCTGACTCAAACTTAGAATTATTAGATGCTACCGGTCTTGAGATTGACCTTACTGTTGCTGGACTAGGAAAAAGACTTTCTAGATTTGCAATTTTTGTTGATGATGGCCTAATCAAAAAAATATTTGATGAAGAAGGTGGTGGTTTGGAAAAAAGCTCAGCCGAAAATTTACTTAAGAATTTATAATTTTCTCTGCCTCCTCTCTTGCAATTTTGTCAACTTCTTCATTTAAAGCATCTCCACTATGTCCTTTCACCCATCTCCAGTCAACAATATGAAAATTTATACATTCATAGAGGTTAAGCCATAACTCCTTATTCTTAACTTTTTTTTTATTTGCTGTTTGCCAATTATTTTGCTTCCATTTTAATATCCATTTATTAATTCCATCAATTACATATTTACTGTCCGTAAAAATAATAATATTTGATTTATCTCTTAGGTATCTAAGAGCTTTTATTGTGGCCGTAAGTTCCATCTTATTATTAGTTGTATACTCTTCAGAACCTGATAACGTAATTTTTTTTTTTTCATCTAAAATTATAGCTGCCCACCCACCTTTGCCGGGGTTTTCAATACAAGAACCATCCGTATAGATAATAAATTTATTTGAAATAATTGAACCCTTCATCAGATTTAATATGAAAAATTAAGATAGAATAGTATTCGATTGGATCTTTTAAAGTAACAATACTATTTTTTTTTGTATTTATAGAATCATAGAGCCGAGTTAATAAAAATCTTAATGATGCTCCTCTTATGATAATATTAAATTGTGTTTTTTCTATTTCAGTAAGTTTTCTTTCAGACTGATATCCTTTAATAATTTTATTAAAAAAGGATTGGTTAAATTTTCCTTTATTAAAACACCATGCATTAATTGTTATGGCCAGATCATAAATCAAGAAATCATAACAAGAAAAATAAAAATCTAAAATTCCTGAGATTTTTTTTTTTATCAAAAAAAACATTATCGGGAAATAAATCTGCATGAATTATTCCTTTAGGAAGGTTTTTTGGCCAATTTAGGTCTAAAAATTCTAATTCACTTTCTAATAATTTATGAATACCAGGTATTAATGAATCAAGCTTAGGTTTACTCATTTTTTTAAAAATTTTTTTCCAAAAATCTAAACTAAATTCATTAGTTATTTTTTTCTTTAAGTTTTTATTAGCAGAATGAAACTGACCTAATATTTTTCCTACATCAAAACAATTAATCTCTGACCAACTTTTTTTAGACTTACCGCTAAGAAAGGAAAATATTGCTATTTTCTTTTGGTTAAAACTATTAATTAAGTTATATTTTGAATCTAGTATTGGTTTTGGACAGGAAATTTCTTTTTTATTACAATTGAGCATTAAATTTAAAAAAAAAGGAATGTATTTTTTGTTTACCCTCTCTTCAAATATAGTAAGTACATAATCATTTTTTGTTGTTTTAATTTTATAGTTGGTATTTTCTATACCGTCTCGTATTCCAGAGAAATTGATCAAGTTTCCAACTTTGTAAATACTTAAAATATCTAAAATATCTCTTTTTGATAATTTAGTGTGTACTGCCATTTAGCGATTAAGAAAGATGATTTGTTAACTTTGAAAGTGATTCACTTATAAGTTTTGAGTTATGCGATTTTTTTAATTTTTTTTTAATTTTAAATTCAGTGTAATGAAGGGTTTTTTTGATTATTTCGTTTTTTAAATCTTCTCTTACTTTAAGTTCCATTTGTGCTGATAGTTGTTTAAATCCTTTATCTTTTCTTTTAAGTGTATTTTTAATATCTTCTTCAATTTTCTTTTTGATTATTTTTGATTCATAAACAGCATCCTCGTTAAGTTTTTTAATTTTAAGAAGTGTTTCTTCATATCTTTTATTTTGTTCAGCAAAAAGTTTTTCAGCATCCTCTTTTAGTTTTTTTGATTCCTCTAATTGAGATTTCAATTCTAATATTTTTTTATCAAGACTTGTCAACATCATATTTTTAAGTGGCCTAAAAACTAAAATAATAAAGATTATAAATGAGACTGCTACCCATAGGGTGGCATCGTCAAGAATATTTGCTTCTATAATCATAAATCTTTCACTATTTTCTCGAACTCTTTGGGGTCACTTTCTATCTTCTCTCCTAGAATTTTCTCATAAAGATGGTTTGATAAGTCCATACATATATTGGGAATCTTATTCTTTATGTCTTTTTTTGACTCAATAAGTTCAGAATTAAGTTTATTTTTTTTTTTTCAAAGTTTTTTTCAATTAAATTCACTTCATTTTCAAATATAATTTTATTTTTATCTAACTCTTCTTTAATTTTGTCATTGAAGCTATTTTTTGCATTATTAAGTTCTTTATCAATTTGAGTGATGATATTATCAATTTGCTGGTTTAATTTTTTTGTTTGAGATAAATAGTTATTGACTGTTTCATCTCTTTCTTCTCGGACTTTCTTTAACTTTGGAAGTAAGAAAAAATGAACAATCAAGAATAATATTGAGAAGGAAACGAATAACCAAAATATTTGAGAGCTGAATGACTCAGGGTTCAGTTGTGGCATTCCACCTTGCTCCTCAGCTCCTAAAACTTTTTCAGAAAACAATAGGAGAAAAAAAGTAAGACTAAACCTACTTAGCATTTAAAAAACAAAAAGTAGAAGTAATGCAATGATTAATGCAAAAAGTGCGAGTGCTTCAACAAGAGCAAATCCAAGCATTGTCATTGTGAAGACATGTTCTCTAGCTTCAGGGTTTCTTCCAACAGCAGTTATAAAGGCTGAGAAAATTGAACCAATTCCAATTCCTGATCCAATGACTCCAAGTACTGCGATTCCTGCGCCTAGTAGTTTAGCTGATTCAATATCCATAATTTTCTCCTTACGTTAAAAAGTTAATGTAAATGTATTGCATCATTTATATACAAACAAGTTAATATTGCAAATACATATGCTTGTAAAAAAGCAATAACGATTTCTAATCC
>MDSZ01050195.1_pt1 | contig 10001 bp, 9 predicted proteins | sample 811201 | NCBI WGS metagenome assembly MDSZ01 (sample SAMN05326647, study PRJNA326480) | marine metagenome | isolation source: seawater | place: Indian Ocean: North | collected 2010 | reverse complement strand
TAAACTTTAATTCCTAATTTGTTTAATAATGAATAGTATTTTTCTTTATTTATAAGAGATATAATAATATGATTATTTGATTTATCATATTTACAAATTTTATATAGCGTATGTTCTGCCCCCCCATCTCCTAGACCAGTAATTATATGGACAATTTTCATTAATTTTTCAAACTATAATAAATTTAACAAAAAAATTAGTTATTATCGATTTTTCTATTTAAGGATATTTTAGGCAAATAAGCTCCAACTATCAATAAAAGTAAAATTAAAAATTTTAATCTATGCCTAAAACCAGTACCAAAATTTCCAATACCTAAAGAAAATATTAAAGAATAAAATATTAGAATTATAAGAAGCGTTCTTAAAGTATAGTTGCTCCAAATATATTTGAAATTTTTTATTAATAAATAAATTAAAAAAAAGTAAAAGAAGCCGTCCAACATTAGAAATAAGTGACTTAATTTTTTGACTTCCCAAGGTAATGGGGAAACATAAAATAAAAACATTTTTAATGGTGTTTTATATAAAATTTCAATATTACTCTTATACTTTGTCCATTCAGGAAAAGACGCCTCTCCTCTTGTTGCAAATTGAGATCTGTTGATAATTTCAAACAAATTTTGTTTAAGATCAAAATTTGGTACTTTTGCTATATTAAAATTTCCTAACAAATAGTTTGTTAAAATAATAAATGCAATTGAGAGTAACAATATATCTTTAATCTTAATTCTAAGTCCTCTAGAATTTAAGTAAATCTCTTTTAGTTTTTTAAAAACTACAATAAATAAAAATACAAAAACACCTAATAATAAAGGACCATGAAATAAACTTAAAATATAAAAACTAATTAATGTAAAAAAAATATTTTTTAAATCATGTGTCTTAGTCCAATTAATCATAAAATTAATCGCAAGTAACATAAAAAACCAAACATATACTTCTCTCAAAACAACAGATGAATACAAAATTAGTGGTGGATACAATGCGAAAATCCACGCAACTTTTTTTGCAGTTGCACTATCCCATAATTTTTTTGATAAGTGCCAAACAAGAATAACTGTTCCTAAACTCACAAATAAGTTTATTGACAGTGGAATTAATATATTCCTACCAAACAAGAGGTATGGGTAGGTAATAATTAAACTTATAAAATTCCCCTTGTCTGTTTTGCCCTCAACTAAATTTTTATGAAATTCAATAAAACCAAATTCGGCCCAATATGCTGCCAAACTTTCAAATGTATTTGCATCTCCTTTGCTATCAGGAAATGAAATTAAATTTGCAAGCACTAAAAAGATTAAACGAAATATTAATGCTGCTAAAATAATATTTCTTATATCAGGCTTAACAATTGCAATATAAATAAAAATTAGTATTACAATTAAAATTAGTGCTAAACTAAATAACTCAGTCATTAATTATTTTAAAAAAAATAGATCAACCCTTATGTAAAAAAAATATTTAAAAATAATTATTATCAAAAAAAATGACTCCTGTGTTTCCAAATACTCTATATTTACAATTTAAATAATTTACAAATTCTGAAAAAAAAGAGTCTCTATCAACATCATCGTAAACTAATATTTTGGGAAGAGGGTTTTTTTTAATTTCCTCATAAAACCATTTTTTGGACTCATATGATTTATCACTATCATAATAAATTAAATCAAAATTTTTCTCTTTTTCAAAAATTTTTGGAATATTTTCTTTGTCACCTTTGTGAGTTAAAAACCAACTTTTATGAAATTCATCACTTACTAATTTTCCTACTTGCTGTTCATTTAAAATGAAAGCCAAATCACTACTATACAATTTGCCACCTCCATTATATTCCAAAGCTGTAAGTATACTTTGAGAAGATGCTCCAGCCTCAACACCTGTTTCTAGAACTTTTTTTGCATTAATAAGCCTTACCAAAAAAAATAATAAAGCCTCATTGCCACCGCCACCAGTGTTTTTTGGTAATATATTTTTATTAATAAATTTTTTTCTTTTAAGCAATATACCTCTAGAGGTGTTTAAAGCATCTTTAAATATTTTTATATTCTTTTTATACATCCAAACATCAACTACCTCTTTATGCCAATCAACCCATAATGAAGCTCGGAATCTTCTTGAATTTTTAATTAATCTGAATGTTTTATATAAAGGTTGAATAAATATTCTTCCTAAAAACTTAGTTATAAAACTAAAATATACAATTCTTTTAATTAATATTTTAAAACTTGAATTTAATATAAACATTAGCGAAATAATAATTTATATTGATTAATAATTTGTAATGCTCTTGTTTTCCATGTGAAATTTTTAAAATCTTTAAAAGCATTATTTGCTATAAAATTTCTATGCTCTTGTTTTCGTAATTTGTTAATTGCATTCACCCATTCTTTGATATTTTCGGGCTCTACTAAAATTGAGTTTTTTGAGTTTAAAACCTCTTTTAAAACTGATAAATCTGAAGCAATTATTGCTTTTTTGCTAGACATATACTCAAAAATTTTAAGTGGAGACATAAATTTACTAGAGTCACCAACGTTACCATAAACAGAAACTTTATTTGAATAAGGGGCCAGGAGGATATCAAAAGAATTTCTATATTTTATTGTTTCATTTGGAGATACAAACCCATAAAAATAAACATTATTTAAATTTAAATTTTTTAAATAATTTTTCCAATAATTTATATCCTCTGTTAAACCACCAACAAGATGAAACGTTACATCATTCAATTTTTTTGCACACTCAATAATCATATCAATTCCTCTACCATGATAGAGATGTCCCACATACCCAACTTTTAAATAATTTTTGTTACCAAATAATTCTATTCTATTATTAAAATTTTCTATCTCATCTGCACCATCGTGAGCTACCTGTATTTTATTTTCATTTAAATATCCTTTTTCTAAATAAATATTTTTCAATGCTTGGGATATCACTATCAATTTTTTAAAATATTTACTTTTTAAAAGTTTTTTAAAAATAAATAATTTATTATTGTTATTTTTAAAAATAATTTCATGAGTTTCAAATATTACTTCATTCTTTAGCAAACTAGCAACATAACAACCATGCAAAAATCTCCCATAAATTAGATGGTATTTATTGTTAAATAGTAAAAACAAAAATATAGCTAAAGTATAAAATAAACCACCACCAATTATATTTGGACGATAAAGTTTTTTAATATTAAAATTTTTTCTAACACCATAATATAAAAAAATGTCATCTATATTTTTTTCATACTTCTGCTTTATATCTGGCGCCAGTAAAACAACGTCATGCCCATTGTCTGCAAAAGCTTGGCACATTTTCATAACATGTATACTATTGGCTGTTCTAGAAGGTATTATAGAATTAGAAATATAAACTAAATTCATTTTTTTACACTATTTTTAACATATTGTTGTTTTTCAATATAATAATTTCATATTTAATTTACCTTAAGTATTTTAATTTATATTAATAATTTATAAATTTGATATTAAATTTAAGAGTTTAATTTAATTTTTTTGCAAATTTTAACAAATCAATTATTTCTTTCTCGAAAAAAGAATATTCACTTTTGCTAATAACAGATTTTAAATTAAAATTTTTTGGAAGGTCACTTTTGAGAACAATTTTTGTTGCAATATTTTTTTTGTTAAGAATTTTCTTAATGATAATTAATAATTCATCTGTTCTAAATTTATAATAAGTGTCAAGATTAATAATTTTTGTTAATTTAGTAAAATCCATAATAATTTCTTTTCTTAAAAAATTTATAAAAAAATTTAACGGCATTGCAAAAATTTTTTTATTAGGCTTATTTTTAATTATTATTTTTTTTTTTAAAAAACTATTTTGAATAATTGAATTTATAAAAAAATCCCACAGATTTTTTTTATTCTTTATAGGTTTACCAAATAAATTTGGTAACCTTATAATTTTTTTATTAATTTTTAACTTTTTTAGATATTTCTCGATATTTTGATGCCATTTAATATAAGGGATCAAAGCTTTATCATTTTTTTTCAAAACATGTATTGATGAAAAATAAATTATATTTTTTACAGAATTTTTTTCACTGAAATTTAGTATTTTTTTTGCAAAATAACTTGATTTTTTTAAAATAGATTTTTTATTTCTTTTGCACCAAAACTTATTTGGACCAGAACAACAGATCAAATAATCAATTTTTAAATTTTTTTTTGATTTTAACTTTCTATCAACGCTAATAATTTTGTATTGATTTTTCAAATCTATATAAAGTCTATTTCCTATAAACCCTGTAGAGCCTAGAATAGCCAACCTTTTTAATTCCATTTAAATTTGAAGTAATTCTTATTTTTTTTAATTTTTTTTGAGCTGCTATTATCTTCGCTTGTAATATTGCAAATTATAGCTTTATTTTTAGATATGCATTTAAAACCATACCATACGTTTGGCTCTATATATAAAACTTTGTAATTAAATGGATATCCTAATTTAATTTTTTGAAATTTTTCATTTTTTTTTAAGACAAATAAGACCTGACCCTGGGGTACACACAAAAATTGTTCACTACTAGTTTTTTTCCATGCCTTTATATCATTAGGAAGAATATTAGAAAAATATACTTCATTAACTTTACTTAAAATTTTATCTTTTTTGTTATACATATGCATAACTGAACCTTTTTTGGCTTTAATAATTTTTTTTTTTAATATTTTCATTTTCTAAATTCTAAATTTATTTACTTTATAAAATTTCTTTTCGTAATATTTAATTTGGTTAGTTGTAAAAATAGTCATATTTTTTTTTTGTATCAGAGCTGTATACCATTCTGATGTTAAATTAATTGTTTCCTCAAAATTTAAGACGGATTTCCAATTTAATTTTTTTTTGCTTTTTTAGGTGATAATTGAAGTAATTTATGCTCAATAAAGTTTTCATCTTTTTTTAAAAGAATTTTTAATCCTTTCCATTTTTTTTGAGTATTAATAAAATATCTCCAACTGATTTATTAACAGATTTCGAAGGCGCAAAATTGAAAGACATGCCATTTACTTTATTTTTATTTTTTAGTAAGTGATAGCCTGCCAATAGGTAACCAGATATTGGTTCTAGAACATGCAGCCAGGGACGAGTAGAGTTAGGACTTCTAATTTTTACAGGTTTGTTATTTATCCAAGATTTAAAACAGTCTGATATTATTCTATCTTCTGACCAGTCACCTCCTCCAATCACATTACCGGCTCTTGCAATAATTATTTTATGACCTTTTTTTTTAAAAAGTAATTTGTATGAACCAGAAATTATATCTGCTGCACCTTTTGAACTACTATAAGGATCATCACCACCAATTTTATCACTCTCAACATATTTTTTTTTAGTATTAATATTTTTATAAACCTTATCACTTGTGATTAAAACTAAACTTATTTTTTTTTTACAATTATTAACTATATCCAAAATATTAAGTGTACCAACTGTATTAGTTAGAAATGTTTCAAGTGTTTGTTTATAAGATTTTTTAACTAGTGCTTGAGCTGCTAAATGGAATATTATATCTGGCTGAATCTTTTCAATCAAAGTCTTAAATTTTTTATATTCTTTAATATTGATCCTATAATCTTTTTTAATTAATTTTTTAATATTTAAAATTTTAAATAAGGATGGATTTGTTGGAATACTTTTTGAAATTCCATAAATTTTTGCTCCAGAAAGAGAAAGCCAAAAGCATAACCACGATCCTTTAAAACCTGTATGTCCAGTTACTATTACTTTCTTATTTTTATATATTTTACTAATCATTTCCATTTTGCCTTACCTTTTACCCAGAGACTGTTTAGATAATTTTTTTCTCTTAATGTGTCCATGCATTGCCAAAAATCATAGTGTTTGTATGCCTTGACTTGACGAATACTTGACAATCTTTCTATTGGTTTATGTTCAAACATTTCTTGATAATGCTTTATAAATTTAAAAACTTTATAATTCATTACAAAGAAACCACCATTTATCCAATTATTATTAATTTGAGGTTTTTCCTTAAATTTTTTAACAAAGTTATTTTTATTAATACTTATTTGACCAAACCTTACTGTGGGTCTGACTGCTGTTAGAGTAATTATTTTGTTATGTCTTTTATGAAAATTAATTAACTTCTTTATGTTAATATTTGAAACACCATCTCCATAAGTCATCATAAAATTTTCTTCCTCGTGAAAAAAATCTTTTAAAAGTAATATTCTTCCACCAGTCATCGTATTGAGTCTCGTATTAACACACTTTATATTCGCTCCTTTTACTGGATTTAATCTAAAATATTCTTTAATATTTTTACCTTTGTACCCAAGAGCTAATATAAAATCCTTTAGACCATACTTCATATAAATTTTAATTATATGAACTATGATTGGCTTATTACCTATCTTTACCAAAGGCTTTGGTATAAGTTTTGTTTCTTCTGATAAACGAGTGCCTTTGCCTCCACACAAAATTATAGTCTTCATTTTATATAATCTTTTTTAATGATGATTAATATTTAATAACAATTTCGTTAATTGTATAGTTTATATTGAATTTTTTAAAAATTTATAAACTAATTTGTGCATTTAATATAAATACTTATTATTTTAAGTATAAATGAACTAAACTAAATTTTTGACTTTAAGTATAAAAGCCAATATTTAAACCAAAACTGAATTTTTATTGTAAAACTTGCTAGAAAATAGTGTTTTTTAAAAAATTTTTTCATTCCTAATAAAAATTCCTTTGTAATATCTGTTTCTCTTACGTTTGTGTGTCTCCTCAAATTTACTAAATTTTCTCTAAGAACGTCATACTTATACCCAAAATATAATGCTCTTATTATGAAATCTTTATCATTTGATGGATGAATATATTCATCGAATCCTCCAAGACCAATAAACAATTTTTTTTCTGTCACAAGGTTTGAAATTACACAGCCAGGATTTCTTAATAAAAAATCTCTCATTTGAAGATCCTCTTTTAATTTCTTTCCTTGTATTTTTTTATCTTTGTGCCAGTCTAAAAACCAACTATAGATAATTTTACTTCTATTCTTTAATATTATTTGGGACATTTTTTGTAAATATTCTGGTTCCCAAGTGTCATCATCATTTAAAAAAGCTATATAATCTCCTTTAACCAAATGGACTGCTAAGTTCATTGAAATAGAACTTTTGCCTCCCATTTTATGACCGATATATTTAATGGGTACCTCGGACTTTTGAGAAATTTCATCAACTAATAATTTAGTACTTTGACTGGGCACATTATCTGAAATTATTATTTCTAATGGATGATAAATTTGTTTTATAGCAGAATTAATTGCCTCTTTTAAATATTCATCTCTATTATGTGTTGCTATCACACATGAAATTTTTAGTTCATTCATTTTTTCCTTATATTTATATATTCATATAAATTGATTTAAAATAAATTTACATATCTTTTCATAAAGACGATATTAAATATGTATCTTGTCGAACTTGATCAATTTTAATCTGAGGCAAATTTTTATCAATTTTTTTAAATAAAGAAACTTTTGCATCTATTTCTTCTCTTTTTAATCCAGGAAATTTTAATTTCTGACGTATTTTAAGTTTTTCATTTGAAAATGAAGAAAATTTTAAGTCTCTTTTTAATATCTTGGTGAATTTTCTAATTGTTGAGGTAAAAAATACACTCTTTTTAATTTTTGGAATTTCTAATCCATTAATATCTATATCCTTTAATGCATTAAGAATTATTTCTGATGATTCAACATCAACATTGGCGATTATAGGACGTATATTTTCTCTAGCTATTTTATTAAGTTTGCTTTCTGGAGAAAAATCTCTTTTAAAATCTATAGAATTTAAAAGCTGAGTTTGATCCGTAATAATAGAACTAATTTGTATTGGTAAAGATTGAACAAAATTATCATCTTTTATAGGACAATATGAGGCTATAAATTTTTCACTAAAAAAAGCTTCTATGGCAGTTGTACAATCATGATGTAAAACCATACAAGAGTCTGAAATCCAATCTTGAACTGATCCATCACCTGTCACGATAACATTTTTTATTTCCTTAAAAAGTCGTTTATAATATTCATAATTCTCTCCAGGGTGTGGTCTAAAAATGATAATTAATTCTGGATATCTATAGCTAATTTTCTTTATAGCCTCATAAAAATAATTGATTAAAATTTTACGATAGTTAAATAATTCTCTCTCATATTTAACATCTATTGAACCATCGCCCCTTTCATCAATCCTTAGCTTTATCTCTTCATCAAAACTTAAAAATGTATTAGCTGCCGTAAATGTTGAATTTATTAAAATATATTTATTTTTTTTATCAAAGTAATTCTTTAGTAATGCTAATCGAAATGATTTAAATTTAGGCTTACATAAGTCAAATCTAGGGTGTCCAGAAACAACAATTTTATTTTCTGGAATAGATGTATTTTCAACCAAAATTTTTTTTTGTTTTTCTCCCCAAGTAAAAATTAAATCTACATACTTTAAAATATTTTCTTTATTACGACGTAATAATTCAGCCTTATATTGCTTATTATTAAATACACCACCTTCTTCATCTAAAGAAACAATAGCACCTTTTGAGGTTTTTATCTTTCTATAAAAATTCTCTGCAAAAGCATCTAAGCTTTTATCAAAATAGATAAATGGTAAATTTTGGTTAAACATTTCTTTTGCTACACCAGATTTACTTCCAATAAGACATGAGTAACCCTCCTTAATAGATTGTAGACCAAGATGTAATCTAGGGTCTAAATCTCTAGATAATGTCTCTAGTGGAAAACAGCATAAAGTTTTTTTGGTTTTCATTGTTTTTTTTATAATGCGTCTGCAATATCAGAAATATTCGGTGACACAAGACTCATAACTCTACGTGTAGCTTTAATCAAATCATTAGTTTTTTCACGTTTATTAGATCCTGAATGGGTTTTATAGCCTATAATTGCATCACAAAGAAAATATACATTTATAATGTGAAATAATTGAGTTAAATGAGGTTCTGAAGGTAATATACCTCCGTGAGCTTTGTAGCTCTCAACAAAATGATCCCAAAAACTTTTTCCTTTATAATTTGATATTAAAATATCTTTCATACAAAAAAAATGTGCACAAAAATCTGTTAGAGGTTCAAAAAACCCTAAGTTTACTAAATCAATAATTTGAATATTTTTATCATTTATTAGCATGTTTCCTGCTGATCCATCAAACAATACAAGGCTGATTTGAGGAGAATATCCTGAATTTTTTAATTCATAGCTCAAAGGAAAGATTTTATCTTTCATAAAAATGTTTACCTCCCTTGTAAAATCATCTCCAATATTTTCCTTTAGTAATTTTATTGTAATGCTGTGTAATGCATTTAAAAAACCATCGATAGTACCTGTCTGAAAAGAAGCGTTTTTGTATTGATCAATAAATCCGTATTCCTTACCTTTTACTGAATGTACTTTTGCCATAATGCTAGATACTTTATTTAACAAAATCAACTTCTCATAATCATCGACCGTTTTAATTTTTTTATCTACAGCAATACCTTCGACATATGACATTAAAAAAAAATTAAAATCTTTAATTTTCATTCCTTCCTCATCATAACCAGGTACTGAAAATATTTTGGAGTTAAACAAAACATTGGGAACATTTAAACCTAATTTTAGCATTAGTTTATAAGCTACTATTTCTTTTTCTAAGGAGTAGCTATTTTCAGGTCTTTGTACATTTCCACTTTGTTGTTCCCCTCTGATAACAATTTTAAATTGCTTATTATTATTATCTATCACTTCAACACAGAAAACTGCACTACATGATGAATATTCAAATAAATATATATTATTAATTTTTCCAATTTTTAGCCTAGAAAGTTGTGAAAGAATTTCACTTTTCTTTGGAAGAACTTTAAAGTATTTTGATTTAAACCTATCCACTTTTTTGCATCTCAAATAAAAAATGAGCTGCCATAAATAAACCTCGCCAATCGTGTCTAAGT
>MDSZ01105248.1_pt1 | contig 10002 bp, 10 predicted proteins | sample 811201 | NCBI WGS metagenome assembly MDSZ01 (sample SAMN05326647, study PRJNA326480) | marine metagenome | isolation source: seawater | place: Indian Ocean: North | collected 2010 | reverse complement strand
TAAAAGGAGGAAATAAACCAACTTATAAGACCTGGGTGAGAACACAAAAAAATCGTTCTGATGAACACTCGGAGGCCTTAACTATGGCCCCCCAAGTTTCTTCAATTATTAATCAACCTATTACAAATAGAGAGCAAAAATTATCTGATTTGAAAAATAGATTAAAAGAGGAGAAAACATCAGAAACCATGTTTGATAAAAAACAAATTGTTTTACCTGGTTTAAATTTACAAGATAATTCTATCAAAACCGACGAAGTTTATGATAACGATACGGTTGAAAGCAAAAGTAATTTCCCAAAAAGATTCAAGAAAACAATCAAAAAAACTTTTAAATTGGGTAAAAATAATAAAAGTAAATCGATAGGCGTTTTAATAAAAGATAGAAAAACTCGAAAAAATGTATTGGACGCTCATAGAGAATTGAAAAGGAAAAATATAACAGATATAAAACAACACTTAAGAGACCATGGCATAATAAAAGCTGGAAGTAAAGCTCCTAATGATATTATGCGTAAGATGTATGAATCTTGTATGTTATCAGGAGACGTAACTAACCAAGATACAGACGTCTTACTTCACAATTTTTTACAAGAAGATATTAAATAAAAAGTCTATACTTTATATATATTTATTTCATATGGAAACTCCAAAACATTCGTTAACAAATCAACAATCAAAATTATTGTCAAAAATAAGAACTGTGTTACCAGAAAAATTATATTTTTATGGAAGTATCTTACGTGATGACTTCCTTCCAGGAATTAGTGATGTTGATATTTTATACTTTTCAAAAGAAAACCTTAAAAAAACTGTTGATGAACTATATCGATTTTTATTACAAGATACAAACAAAACAAGATTACAAAAATTACACTTTCTTTACCACAGCACAGAAACTAAAAAAGTAATTTCAGGATACAAAATTAAATACACAAGTATTGACTCTGGTGTTGTAATTGAAATTTCATTCTATGAATTTCCTTATAAAGAAATGATTATTAAAGAACAGCTTCGCAAAGCCGATATACCATTTTATGTTGTTTATAGTATGTTAATTTTAAAGGTGTTAGCTTATAGATACCGGATTCTACCAGAAAATTTGTTTCGATGGATTAAAGATCGTCTTTTTATTAACATGTCCGGAATTAAAAACACTTTTTTACCAATTGAACATGAAGAAAAAAAATAATTGTTTTGATTTAAATAAAAATGATTTAAATTAAAATCTTTTTGAAAAATTAAACAAATAATATGTCTGAACTAACTATTAATCATTTAAAAATATCGAAATCGATTATTTATCAACTTGGAATTGAAACCACCAAACTATTAAATGAAAAACAACAAGAATTACAAGATATTAGTTGGACAAACGGAGAATCTAATCTTGATACCGATTATTCTAAGTTAGCATGTCTCTGTTGTGAAACAGCCTGGAATATAATTAAAACAAAATATTCTTATTACGAGGAAATTAGTATTTCTTGTTCAATACCAGATATCAATTTATTATTTACTTATCCTGACGGAACGACATTAAAAGATAAAATAGAATTAAAAAGCTCAAAAAGTAAAAAAATGCCAGGTTCAACAATAAAAAATTTGGACATTAATCAAACATTAATATATTGTTTAAGACCATCAACTGATAGTGATAAATACAGAATAAAGTGTTCTCAGTATTACTCAGCAATGGGTGAAGGTGAATTTGATTTATTTCAAGATAGAACTCCAAGACCATTTATTAATTTTGAAAAAATGAATGAAATAGATAATGCTCTTCCTTTTATTCCCAAAAACAAAAATGAATGGGTTGAATATTATGCTAACTGTGGTTTAAAACGGATACAGGAAAATGCTGTCTGTCAAAAATCCTGGCAAGATGATATGATAAAAATAATGAAACAAAAAATTATTTCAGAATACATTAGAAATACATCGGAAGAACAATTTAAAACAGATAAGTTACAACAAATGGAAATATAAATTCTAATTGAAGTGATTTTTAAATAACTCACTTACCTTATCAGCAATTAAATATCCTAATAAAGGTGGCACAGCGTTTCCAATATATTTATATGCTGTCATGTTTTTTTTCTTACTAAATACATAATCTGGAGGAAAGGTCTGTATTAATCCAGCTTCTCTAACTGTTAACCTCCGTTCACACATTTCTTTTTCGTTTTTATTTATTTTACTGTCTTTGTATCTTCGAAATTCAATGTTTCCGTGATGTTCGGCCCTCATTGTTGGTGCGAAAGATTGAAGATTAACTTCTGACTGTCCTTGGCCTTTTTCAAGTTTTTTTGCTTTTGAAAATACCATTTGGGATAAATCTGTTGTTACGTCAGGTTCTTCAAGATGATTAAAATATTTTCCAATATTACACTCTGTTTTATTTTTAGTTATATAATTCCAATTTTCTTCAATCTCATTAGCTCTTTCTTTAGATATTCCCATAATTATAACCCGTTTACGAGTTTGCGGAATACCAAAATCAGGACAGTATATTATTTGATAATTAACATCATAACCTAAGCTGGAAAAATCTTTCATAATTTGTTTAATAGGTTCGTTTTTCATAGTAATCAAACCATATACATTTTCAGCAATAAATATTTTAGGTTTTACTCGTTTTACTACTTCGACAAAACTTTTATACAATGTGCCTCTGCTGTTTTCTTTTTCATTGGTTACTTCTTCTTTTAAATCATGACCTTTAGTGCTTTCGAATCCTTTCCGTTTTCCTGCGTGTGAGAAATCTTGACAAGGAAATCCACCAATAACTATGTCAGCTTTTGGAAATTTGAAATTTTCTGAAATCAAAGTATAAATGCTGGTTGTATTATAATTTGAATTATCGTTATTAAATCCAAATACTTCTTTGGCACCCTCAAGTATATCATTTTGAAAAACAGAAACAAAATTATTTTTCTTCAACACTACAAAGTCTTTGAAATTGGATTCTCTGTCCACGAATTCTTCATTTTCAATTGAATCTTTATGGACAGTTATTTCACGATCAAATCCCATATCCATCCCCCCAATCCCTGTAAATAGAGAAATAACTTTTAATTTATCATTTATCATCTTTTTACCTATAACGTTTTCATTTTCAATAATCATTTTTATTATTAAATTCTGTTAATTTTAAATGAAAATCTTAAACTATTATATGAAGACCAAAAAGAACAAAAAGAATAAACAAACAGTAAAAAAAAACAAAACTGTAAAAAAACAATTTTTATATAATCCTAATGACCCAGAAAAAAGTTTTGATGTATATATTGATAAAAATCCAGCAGATACAATACCAATTAAATATTCAACGCCTCAGGATGTAAAAAATACAATTAAAAATTTAGAACACTTATATAAATCAAACAAATATTCTCATAAACGTATTTGGCAAGTTGGAATGATTATGAAAGTGCGTTTAGAGGCAATGGTAAAACATCAAAAAGATTTATATCCGAATGCTAAGAAAGTCAAACAGAGATATAATCTTGCTAACAAATATTTTTTGTTTTTAAGAAAACGCACCAAAAAGAAATCAGAAAAAGAGAGAAAAAATCTGGTTTTTAAGATTTGATCGATAATAATTTAAATATATGTGTTTTCTAGATCTAAACACATGAGCATAAATTATTTTAATGACACTGAATTAGAAGATAAATTTCGAGAAATATATAATGTTAGTCATCAAGATTTTTACTATTCAACTGTATATGAAGGAATGAAAGTGCGTCAAAGATATTTATGTTGGAAATATTTACCTATGCTGCGAGATCGATATATTTTTGATGACGATGTTGCTCTGGACAGTGATTTAGAAGCAGTATTTCTTGAGTTTCGTTGGTTTCCTCATATTGAATTTATTATTCGTAACGCAATTATAAAATTAGGTCCGAAATGGAGTCAAACAATTGTTTGTGGAAACAAGAATCATGAGGAAATGAGGAAAATGTGTAATAAAATTAATCCAAAAATTAAGGTAATTCAACTTCCAATTGATGGGTTAGACCCTCTTGATACCGAGGGAAAAAATCCAGATACATCTTATAATGGTTTACTTACAAGCGAAAAGTTTTGGAATTTATTTACTGGAGATAAAATATTAATTCATCAAGAAGACAGTTGTATTTTTAAATCAAATATTGACGAGTTTTTGAAGTTTGATTATATAGGTGCTCCGTGGATTGAAACCTTGGATTGGATAAAAGAAAGTGGTCTAAAAATAGCAGGAGGTAATGGTGGTTTCAGTTTACGCACAAGAAAATTAATGTTAAAGATTATTCAGAATTATGAAAGAAAGCCAGGAGATAACGAAGATGTATATTTCTCACGTATTATTCAAAATGAGAATTTAGGTAACTTTCCTGACGAATATGAATGTGGAAGATTTTCTTCGGAAGGTTTAATTAATAGAGAAAGTTTCGGTGGACATTGTTATTTTAATTATGACGTAGAATCTGAAAAAAGGTTCGTAAATGAATGTGTTTTAAATATTTACAAAGGAGAAACGATGACCCATGTACAAATGCGACCTGTTCAACCATTTTATGTTTAAATATAATTTAAATAGTAAATATCAATTTAAATTATGGACCATTTGCTTATCTATAAAGGTAAGGTCAGAGACATTTACAAGCTTGGTGACCATCACTTACTATTAAAAGCAAGTGATAGAATTAGCAGTTTTGACAAACATGTTGGAACAGTTCCAGGAAAAGGAAAATTATTGAATCAAATGAGTAAATTATGGTTTGAGAAAACAAGACATATTATTGATAATCATTTAATCACAACACAAGATGATGTCTCTTTAGTTCATAAATGTGAACCATTTAAAATCGAAGTGATTGTTAGAGGATATATAACTGGGAATACAGATACAAGCCTTTGGACACATTATAAAGAAGGAAAACGAAAATATTGTGGTAATACTTTACCAGATGGTTTAAAAAAGAATCAGAAATTAGAAAAACCAATTATAACTCCAACAACAAAAGGAGAAAAAGACGAACCTATATCGCCTGTTGATATAATTGAAAAAAAATACATGACATCAGATGAATGTAATTACGTCATGGGTAAGGCATTAGAACTTTTTGATTTTGGACAAAAATATGCATCCCAAAAAGGTCTTATTTTGGTAGATACTAAATACGAGTTTGGAAAAAATACAGATGGAAAAATAATATTGATTGATGAACTTCATACATGTGATAGCAGTAGATACTGGATAGAAAAAACATATAATTCAAGATTTGAAAATAATCTTGAACCTGAAAAACTTGATAAAGACATAGTACGTGATTGGTTAAGAGATAATTCGAAAGTAAATATTTCGAAGATTTTGTCTACAAACGAAAGGAATATACTTGAAGAGCAAGTAATTAATAGAGTATATCAGGGTTATAAAATTTTTTACGATACTATTTCCTCTGTATAATGTATAATAATTATAATGAGTACTCCAATAAATTTAGATGCTTATACAAATAACGAATCTTATTTAGATCAACAACTACGTAAGATAGCACCCGCACTGAACATTGATTTACCTAAACCAAAACCACCAGTTTACCCAGCAGGAACCAAAGATATAGTTAATATACCTCCTCTTTTATCTCCAGATACAGACGTCGTTGCGGGATATGATCCAAATATGGAAAAAGAAAGTTGGGGGATTTATACAGATATTATTAGCCAACGTGACATGGCTGGTTTAAATATGGACCCATTAAATAGCATTTGCGAGTGTAATCAGAATAAATCTGATCTTAATGCTTTACAAGCGCAATGTAGTCAATTAACTGAATATAATTGTAAAAAAATGGCTTGTTGTGTTTATACAAGTCAGAATCGTTGCGTTGCTGGAGATAGAACAGGTCCGACCGCTGAATTTGGTGGAAATTTGGATTATTATTATTATCAAAATAAATGTTACGGAAATAAATGCCCTTCAAAAAAATCTTGTCCAAACTAATTTCCGATGATTAAATAAAATAAAAATGATTAAGAATAGATTAAAGGTATTTATTATAAAAGATTATATATAGTAAGATGATTATTCCGGAAAAATGTTGGACATGCGGCAAGGTATTGGGAGATAAATACAGATATTATTTAGAGGAAGTGCGTAAAAGAAAACTGGCCGATCAATCATTAGATAAAGTGGATCTTGATCAAGTTCAATATCTGACAAAAGATAATAATGAAAAAACAAATGAAGGTCATGTAATGGATCAAATAGGATTAACAAGATATTGTTGTAGACGAACTATTCTAACACATGTAGATATTTGATAAAAAATAAAAAAAAAACATACTGTCTTTTGGACTTATATGTTTTTTTCTTCTAAGAATATATAAGATAATATGGTTAAAAACTTATGTACACGTAAACGAGTCAAAAAACCCAACAGATGTAAAAAAGTAAAAGGATGTAAAGTCGCTTCAGGTAAAAAAAGGTCTTACTGTAGAAAAGCAAAAAACAAAACTAAAAAAACAAGAAAAATTCGTGCCAAAGTTAAAAGTTTAAAGGGTGGAAAAAGACGAAGCAGAAAAATGAAAATGAGAGGAGGATATGGCTGTGCCCCTCAACCATTTATTGGAACTCCTTACGGTGCGAACTTAGAAGATTTACCTGGAGTCAGAGGTGCCCACGACGGAAATTATTATACGTTGAATAAATTAGATGTTCAACCTCAGATGGATCCTATTAACGAAAGAACTACCTTCCAGGCAATTGATTTCAAAGGAGGAAAAAAGTCCAGAAAAGCAAGAAGAAGAAAAATAAAGCTACAAAAAGGAGGAATTTCAAATATACTTTCTACAATAGGCCATGATTTCAACAGTGCTTATAGACAATGGCAAGGAGAACCTGTTCCTCCCAACCCTCTTCCTTACGAGGACCAAATGTACTATGGAAACCGAGCAGAGGATAATCTTAATTATTTAAAATTAAAAATACACGGGGAGTAATGTTTCTCTCTTTTTAATAATTTTGAATTAATACATTTTTGGAAATGTATAAATTATTATCTACAATCATAATATATGGCACCTTTTCCAAGAAAACTTAGTCAGCTATGCACCCCAGCCGCATTTTACTTTGTAATTTCTATGTTTGCGTTTACATTGATGGTAATTCAGAATTTAGGTAATAAAAAAACATTTAAATTAGGCCTTTTTTCATGTAGAGTAGCTAATACTTTACTGGTTTTGGCATTCAATTTTATTTATATTTTATTTTGGACTTGGATTCTTCATTTAATATGTAAAGACGGATATACAGTTATTTCATGGTTTTTGGTTTTGTTTCCTTTTATCTTTTTGTTTGTTTTACTTGGTTTAATGATTATAAGTGAAAAGTAATTAATAATACGTGTTTTTCATAACCAAAACACGTATGTCTAATTAAAAAGAAGTTGATTTATGAAAAATACATTATAAAAATAACAATAATATATAGAATAGGATGGAATCTATTTCATGGAAAATTATTGATACATATTTCAGAGATAACACTCAAAATCTGGTAGCCCATCACCTTGATTCGTATGATGATTTTTTCCAGCATGGTATTCATCGTATATTCAAAGAAAACAATCCAGTTAGATTTATAGAACCAGATACAGGTGATAAAAAAACTTACAATGAATGCCTTTTGTATTTAGGTGGCAAAGACGGAACTAAAATTTATTTTGGAAAACCAATAATATATGACGAAAACCAAACGCATTATATGTATCCCAACGATGCTCGATTGAGGGAAATGACATATGGAATAACAATTCAGTATGATGTAGATGTTGAACTTATTTACAACGATGATGAAGAACCAAGAGTTGAGACATTAACCTTAGAAAAAATATTGTTGGGAAGGTTTCCTATTATGTTGAAGTCCAAGTTATGTATATTAAATGGATTATCAAACGAGGTTTGTTTTAATTTGGGCGAGTGTGAAAATGATAAGGGTGGATATTTTATAATAGACGGATTAGAAAAGGCAATTGTCCCTCAAGAAACTTTTGCCGATAATATGGTTTACGTTAGAAAATATAAAGAAGGAGAAATGTACAGTCATTCAGCTGAAATACGTTCTGTTTCTGAGGATACATCAAAACAAATAAGAAAGACCTCAGTAAAAATGGTGGCTCCATCTGCTAAATTTTCAAATGAACAAATTGTAGTTGATGTTCCTAACGTTAGAAAACCTGTTCCATTATTTATTCTAATGAGAGCTTTAGGTGTAATAAGTGATAAGAGTATAATAGAGACTTGTTTATTAGACATGGATAAAAATGATAATTATGTTGATTATTTTATTCCCAGTGTTCATGAAGCAAACAAATTTTTTGACCAACATTCTGCTTTGAAATATATTTCAACATTTACAAAAAAACGTTCCATAGCCTCGGTGTTAGACATTTTGATGAATTATTTTTTGCCCCATATTGGTGAAAACAATTTTTTGGACAAGGCTTATTTTATCGGATATATGACTGTAAAAATGTTGAGGGTTTATTCTGGCGAAGAAGCTCCAACTGATAGAGATAATTACAAATTTAAAAGAGTTGAACAAGCTGGAAAATTAATTTATGATTTGTTTCGAGAATATTATTTAATCCAATTACACTCTATCTTTTTAGCTATTGATAAAGAATATTATTTTCATATTGGAGAATACAAAGACGATTTTTCGAAATTAATTGAAGCTAATTATAGAGATTTTTTCAAGACACGAGATGTAGAAGCTGGGATGAAAAAAGCGTTCAAAGGAAACTGGGGATCTCAATCATACACCAAAAAACTGGGGGTCGTTCAGGATTTGAATAGGTTAAGTTTTAATTCTTATATTTCCCAGTTAAGAAAAACTAACCTTCCATTAGACGCAAGTGCCAAGGTTGTTGGTCCTCGTCATTTAAACGGGTCACAATGGGGTTTTATAGATCCAGTAGATACACCCGATGGTGGTAATATTGGTTTACACAAACATTTGTCTATATCAACTCATATTACAAGTAGCGTGTCTTCTTATCCTATAATAAAATGGATTAGAGCTAATTTACCTCTTAAACTTCTTCAAGAATGTAAACCTCTTTTCTTGGCACAAAATACTAAGGTTTTAGTAAATGGAAATTGGATTGGTGTAGTTCCTGAACCTTTGGAGAATATGAAATTGTTAAAAAGTTTAAAACGAAATGGTTTGATTCCAGTGTTTACAAGTTTAACTTTTGATTATTCAAAAAACGAAATTCATATATATACAGATGGAGGTAGGTTAATGAGACCTATTTATTACATTGATAATGGAAAACCCAGTTTCGAAAGGAAAGACCAATTGGAAAAATTAAACATCGACCAATTATCTTGGATTGAGATAGTAAGTGGAATAAAACCGAAATCAAGTGAAAATCTTAAGCTGAATAAGAACAAGATTTATAACATGGAGGAATTATTTGGTAGCACAACCGTTGATTTTGAAAAGAACGGTTCACTTGTTGAATACATAGATGCTTCTGAGGAGGATTCTGCTTTAATTGCTACTTATGAAGATGAAATAAAACTTAATAAATTATTCACTAACATAGAAATTCATCCATCACTTTTGCTTGGAGTAATGGGAAATATGATTATTTATCCAGAACACAACCCTTATGCTCGAAACGCATTTTCTTGTGGTCAAAGTAGACAAGCAGTGTCAATGTATCACACTAACCATCAAATGCGTATAGATAAAATGGGAGTTGTATTAAATAATGGTCAAATACCCTTAATTAAGTCCAGATATCTAAAATATATTAATAATGAGAAATCACCTTATGGAGTTAATGCTATTGTAGCAATTATGTCTTTTACAGGGTATAATGTAGAAGATGCGATTTTAATAAACCAGGGAGCAGTAGACAGAGGTATTTTCAGAACAACTTATTATTCTATGTATCAAGCAAGAGAAGAAAGTAGTAAAGTATCAGGAAGCACTGTAAAT
>MDSZ01045880.1_pt1 | contig 10002 bp, 10 predicted proteins | sample 811201 | NCBI WGS metagenome assembly MDSZ01 (sample SAMN05326647, study PRJNA326480) | marine metagenome | isolation source: seawater | place: Indian Ocean: North | collected 2010 | reverse complement strand
TTTTATCCATGGTATTTTAGGTAATTATTAGTATATTATAGCATAATTGGTAATACTGTCAACCATGAAAAAGGTAAAGAATAAAGCGGTAAATGTGAGGAAACAACTTAAAGTCAAGTTGGAAAACACTGCGATCAGATACAAGAACACAAAAGCATTCAAGCCAACAGAACAACAGGCTTACCAATGGTTCAGATACATCAACAGATGCCTGTTCAACAGTAGATTACCAATGGTTCCATTGCATGTTAGGAAACTTCACAAGGACTGGGGCAGGTGTGTTGCCAACTGGGACAACAGGAAAACACCCAAAGGCAAGTTCAATCAGCGTGTTATACCTTATCATATAAATGTAGATTACTTTATTGAAATACATTGTAAATTTCCAAAATGGAAAGACTTTATAGAAACGTTAGCACATGAAATGGTTCATCTTTACCAAATGACTTGGATCCAAGATCCTTACGCAAATCACAATGCAAACTTTTTTGCTTGGAAAAATAAATTTAGAATGGCAGGCCTTGGCCTATCAAGGTGTTAAAACATTTTCAAACTCTGCGTAACTTATAACTTTACTGTTTCCCAGATCGGTGCCTGTCTGCAGGTAATTTAAATATTCCGGTGGATTGTCATGTACAACAGTGTAGTTCACATATGGCCTCATCTTCAGCATGTCTCGGAATTGTTTTAACCAACCATCAAAAACTGTATCGCCATGTCTCTCGCCGTAGTGTGCCGTGTCTTGGTAGATGTTGTTCAGTTGATTCTTGCCGTACTCTCTAAAGTCAAAACCTATTAGGTAAATGTTCTTGTGACCATGGACGCCTGCTGTCCAAAAGGCAGAGTTGCCCGATATCCAATGCGGATTGTTTGGTATTAAATGTAACAAAGGAGGTCCCCCTTTAGGATGTCTGTTGACTTCTAGTGAAGGTGCATAGTGTATACACTTATCGTAAACTTTGTCTTTAACCATTGTAGCAGTCATTTGTGCATCCACACTAAAAATAAAATCTGGAATAAAATCTCTGTACAAGGCGTTGCATCCGTAAGTCTGTCCTGTGGTTTGGAGTGTGTTAAGGTCAAACCCTGTCCTTGACGGTCCGTTACCTATACAATATGCGTTGCCTCTTGGAGTGGCCTTTGCTCTATCCTCATAGAAAGCAGTCTCCTGTATTCTCTGTCCTTTACGTATTATAAGATTTGTGTTGACTGTTTCGCCTTCGTACTTTTTCCATTCTATCGGTTCAATTTTGTTCATAGATAATTTTGTAAAAGTCTTTCTTTAATTTTTTTCCACGGTAGTCCCTTTTCGATCTCGTCCCGGAACCATTCAGTGTATGCTAGTCTGTTTGCCCAGTGTTGTCTATCAGGCATTCTAGGATTATTGATATCTTCTAGAGAATGATTACCAACGTCATAACACAGACTACTTTCAGATACAAACACAGGTATACCGTTCATTACTGCTTCCATGGCAGGGTTTGAACTATGATTGACCACCGCCCAAGCGTTTTTCAATGTATCTTTAAAATTAGTATCGTCTATGGTGTTCCTGTCCATTATAGGTCTGGCAATGCTTACATTCTTATATCTGTTAACATCCAAACTAACAGGGTTCCGAGGATGAGGCCTAATCTGGATAGGTTTGTTGGTGTGTTTTCTGATTTGCCCTATCTGTTGTTCAAACCAAAGATTCATTCTAGGCATTCCAATCCATTGCTCAGATGCATCATGCTGTCCTAAAATTATAATATTGTCACCTGTCTGTTTCCATGGTTTTAATGTATGTTCGAACAACGGCCATCTAGTAGCGTCGACTTCTTGATTGGCAAAATCTGCTTTTCTATTGACGCCATTAATTCCAATCTTAAAACTTTTATTTCTTCTTAGGCCTCCTACTTCCAGGACTATTACCGGTTTGTTTGCCTGTCTGTATCGCTCCCATATCTGCCTATAATTACGCATTCTGCCTTGCCATAACACACTCCATATTACTGCCACGTCGGCATCACTGTTTGTGTTAAGTATTACTTCATCACCTGTGGCTCGTAGACTTTTTATAAATGCATCAAATATTGGCTTGGAATTCAAAGGCCCGTGCTGGGTCCAAACTTCTAGTTTCATTTAACTTGTTTCCAATAATCTAATTGGGCAATATCTTTGGTTGCTTCTCGTGACTGTGGTTTGAAATCTTTCTTCCAACTGGTCCCGGTCTCTTTTCTTTTTCCTTTAAAATGATCCATGTATAACCCTAAGACGCTATTGATGAACACGTGATGTCCTCTTACGCCACTAGCGTATCCTATGTCGTTTACTTTTACATTTTTTTCTTTTTGATATTTCTTAGATAGATACCAAAGTGAAGAACAGTCTGTCCATCCTGATGTAAGTTTGAATATTCCTCCATTGATATAAAGATCTTCCCAGTCAGAATTAAAGTTTTGTATCTCTGGATGTTTTAGATTATATCCAACGAATCCACACTCTGGATCTTTGCCGCCGTCGTTGAGTGTCGGATTTTCTCTTCCAAGATATGTAACCAGTGTGTCTTTAGGTAATACCTCGTCTAAAAAACTTTCCGGCATTTGACGGAAGGAATATGTGTCAGCATCAAGCCAAATGATGTAATCATAATCAGGATTTGATTTGATTGCGTGGGTAACACAAAACACTTTGTTTGCAAATCTCACAGCATTCCATTGAAATGATCCTTTGGATGGCATAGGACCTGGCCTCCTCACCCCGTTTGGTTTAAGTTGTACCTCCCCATTTGCTACAGGATCATCTTTGTATTTGTTTTTGAAGTCCAACAATTTTGGCTGTGCCTCATGAGCATCAACCCATTGTACTCTCGGGTGCTGAAAAATATCTTGTGTTTGTGACTCATGGTACACTACTATGTCAGTACCTGTAGGCCAATGTTGTAAGACACTGTCCACAGCACGTTTGGCGTATTGATTCCACGTGCCTGGCTTATAGGATGTAATTACTTTTATCTTCATAGGAATATTTACGTCACTTTGTCATGTTGTATTTTTTAATCCAGTCACTGACCATCCATGCAGGTATCAATGCCTTGCCTGCTTTTTGACTGGCCTGCACTACATTCAATTTAGATTCTTTGCCAGTACGTTGTTTATAAAAATTTGTGAGTTTACTACTGGTACTTGTTGTTAGCCAGTGTCCCACAGGCACGGTCCATCCTGTTTTTTGTTTTTTAATAATAGCATCAGGTAGTCTACCAGCGTATGCTTTTTTAATAAGAATTTTTGTATCATTTTTGTTTACACCCATTTTATTATCTGTGTGAATACCAAAACAATATTGCATAAAAGTTTTGGTCGCTAAAGGAAAACGTCCTTCCATGCTGTAAGCCATACCGTATTTGTCATTTCTGCTGAACATCTCTTCTGGTACTTGGGCAACACAGTCTAAGGCCATATGAGAGCCTATAGGATCGTTTGGATTCCATAGTTCGCCCTCATAACATTTTTTAAACTCCTGCAGGAGTATGTCATCGTTAATAGGATTATCTGTTAGTTTAAGTGGACGCTTGATACGATTAAGCCAAAGTTTCAAAACATCGTCCCAACTTTCTATTTTTTCCTTTCCTATTTTTTTCTCTAAAAATTTAGGGTTTTTCATTTTCCAATATTTTGGATATCCTGCTAGTATTTCGTCACCCATGTCGCCAGCCAATGTAACAATTATATCATTGTCTGCAAGAAATTTGTTCGTATAGCAGTACATCGACATGCTAGGATTGTATACAGGTTGTTCCATGTAATAGATGCTGTCGTCCCATTTGTCTATGAACGCTTCTGGTGTTATTACTACTTCTTTATGATTGAAATTATTTTCCGTTGCTAGTATCTTGGCACAATTAGCATCACTGTTATAGTCCTCATCTGCTTGTACATTAGGATTCATTCTGTTAGTGAATGTATTTGCCTCGCCTTTTATTTGTTTCAATTCATAAGCGACAAGACTTGAATCAAGACCTCCACTTAGAAACACACCAATCTTCCTTCTTCCGATAGAACACATCTCAACAGTTTTACGGGCCATTGTTCTAAATTCTTCTGCATTGAAATTTTTGTTACTTTTGGGTTTGATGTGTACCCTGTGACGATTTGTGATTTGTTTTTTTCCTATGTCATATACTATTGTTTCGCCGGCTAATAATTTTTTAATGCCTGTGAAAAAAGTATTACGCAGTGCATTAATACCTGTACGAGCCATAAAACTAACTGCTAGGTTATCCATTTTCCTGCTTCCAGGCACCTTGTCAAGCATTCCTTTTATTTCTGAACCAAAAACAAGTCCTTCCTTGATCTCGGCATAGTATAAAGGTTTGATACCTGCATGATCACGCGACAACCAAATTTGTTGTTGGTCCTTGCGGTAGTATGCAAATCCGTGCATTGAGTCTATTTCATTTATGAATTCAATGCCAAACTCATCCAGACCCCATGCTAACAGTTCGGTGTCACAACCTGTTATGCCGGCGAATCCTTTGCCATTGTATTTTTGTTTCAGTTCATAGTAATTAAATATCTCTCCATTATAAACTAAGGTGTTGCCTTTGGGTGTCTTCCATGGCTGTATAGAAAGTTTAGGGTTTGCCATGATACTCAATAGGTTATGACCAAGTGTAACTTCGTGATCCGGATCCCACCAAACTTTACTTGCGTCTGGACCTCTGTGTTTGCATGTGTCTATAAACTTTTGTATGAATTCAGGATTATGTTCAGTTATGCCGTAAATGCCACACATTATAAACCTAACTTTGTTTTGAAACGCTTGAACACTGTGCCATCTCGTATTTCTTTCTCACTCCATAATTTGTAACCCAAGTCGTTCAGCCATTGTGTCCTGTCAGGATATTTAGGAGTTTCTATGTCATTTAGATTTTGATTTGCTACAGGCCAAGATAATGCGAGATCTGAAGTGTTAAAGGTAGGAATTCCTCTAACGCAGGAGTCTACACCAGCAGTAGAATTATGAGTAACTACAGCATGTAAATTAGATATTGCCTCTTGAAAATGGAATCTATAATATTTTTTCTCATCACCTTTAAAATATTTTTGTCCGATATAAAGTTCTACGTCATCAGGTAACTCATTCTTTCTATTTTCAATTGCAACAGAATGATTAGGATGTGGTCGCACTATAAATTTCCTATCTGTAATTGGCCTTAGTTTTTCATACACGTCCATAAACCATTCTATAGGATCCAGTTCATTCATGCTCCAGTTGTCTTTTGGTTGTAACACAAACATAATTGGATCGTTTTGATTAGATTTTCTCCATGGCTCACTCTTGACATTCCATCTCGCCTTTGCGGCTTCCCACCTATCTGCAGGTGAATTATCACTTAAAAAGTTTCCGTTGTTCATGGGAGAATATAGCGAGACTCTCCAATGATGGTTAGGACCATGCACGTTGCCAAAACTAGATAGTAGTCCGCCATCAAATGTGATGATGTATATTCCTTTTTTCTTTGCACGTTCTACAAGATCTAAACGTCTGCCTTTTGTGTGATGTCTTTGATTGGTCCCACCATAACCAAACATGCACCCGATTGGTGCAGACGGTTCCATCTCGTTTGCCTGCCATGCTCCGGTCATATGCTCATTTACTATGACAGGTTCGTCACCACATGCTTTTACTCCTTCTGCCATGTATTGCAGTAGGTCCCAACTTGCACCTCTACGTCTGTCCTTTACTGTTCTGCGAAAAATCTCAACTTTCATCTAATATTCTCCATGCGTAACCGTTCCTCATTTCTTCTGCTGTAAATTGTCCATACGCCATAGAATGATACAGCGGTTCTCTTTCGCCATATTTAGGTGTCTCTATTTTTGTAAAATCGGTTTCTGAAATAGGCGCACATGCATTATGTGGGTCGGTGAAGCATGGAATACCTCTTGTTGTTGCTTCCAGGGTTATGTTTGAATTGTAGGTTACTATTGCATATGCTTTATCCCAGTCTATCGGTCCACTAGGTTTCTCACTATCTTTTCCTTTTACAACATAACCACCGTTCTCATCGACACCGATGATTGGATTGTATCCTTTAGTTTTTACAATAATTGGTCTGTCGGTATTTTCTTTAAGTGTTTTCAATGTATCATCAAGCCAGTTGTGTACTCCTCGAAATTCTTTTATAGCATTTGACGGTGGACACACAATTATATTTTTGCCATCTTTTTTCCATGGGTTGATAGGCCACGGAAAAGATTTTTTGAATCTATCATCTGGTCTTTTTTCCTGCCAGTTCTTTAAGAAATTATTTTTTACTATCTTCATATAGTAAGGGTGATTTCGAGTTTCTCCCCAATACGGTCTGTCCAGATAATAAAAATCTATATTATTTTTTTCTGCCCATTTATATACAAGATGCGTGCCGCGTAGTAAGCCAAGCAAGACTACTTTTGTGCAGTCTTTTTTAGTTATTATTTCAACAGGTTTGAGTTTTTGTGAGTTTGGAATGCCTTCCCTTGCCCAATCAACATATTTTTCAGTAAGTTTTCTATTAGTTGAACTAACGTATATCATGGGATAATCGCCTTATATCTTCTTTGACCATAAATGTAATCATGTCTTTGAATTCAGTTTTAGGTTCCCATCCTAACTTTTCTTTGGCCTTGGCGTACGATCCATGTAGTGCAAATACTTCTGCTGGACGTTTGTAACGAGGATCCGATTCAACATACTGTTCCCAATTATCTATTTCGGCAGTCCTGAAAGCAGTGGTCAGCAATTCTCTGATGCTGTGTTGTACTCCTGTGCAAACCACGTAATCACCTGGCTCTTTTTGTTGCACCATCATGTGCATGGCCTCAACAAAGTCTCCAGCGAATCCCCAATCTCTTTTTGCTTCTAAATTTCCTAGCGTTATTTTTTTTGCAAGTCCTAGTTTTATTCTAGCAACACCGTCCGAAACTTTTCTTGTCACAAATTCTTTACCTCTGATAGGAGATTCATGATTAAACAGAATGCCATTTGATGCATGTACGCTGTAACTTTCTCTAAAGTTTACAGTCATCCAATAGGCACAAAGTTTTGAAATGCCATATGGAGAACGTGGATGGAAAGGAGTTTTTTCATTTTGTACTCCCTCATCATTTGCGTTTCCGTAAAGTTCGCTAGTACTTGCTTGATAAAATCTTGTTTGTGGATTTTGATTAACTATTGCGTTTAGTATGTTCAACACACCCATCGCATTTACTTCTGTCGTCTGCTTGTTTAGATCCCAACTAGAACCCACAAAACTTTGTGCCGCAAGGTTGTAAAATTCATGTGGTCTGATCGACCTCACTAAATGATTCATGTTTGCATCGTCAGTGATGTCGCCTGTAATCAAATCAACATCATCTTCTATTCCTAGATAGTCTAGATTAGTGAAATTCGGATTGCTATACCTCTTTACCAAACCATATACTTTGTAGTCTTTCTCTAACAGGTGTTTTGCCAGGTAAGGACCATCTTGTCCGGTCATTCCTGAAATAAAGGCAATTTTTTTCATTTAATTTAATTATCTGTCGTTAACTAGGTGGCACTTTTTTCCAGTAGTCTATGTCCATGTCTTGCCGCAGGTCTTTTCTGGTTGATGTCATTTTTGTTTTTCTACTGCCTTTGAAATGGTCCATGTATAATCCTAACACGCTGTTAACGAATACGTGGTGTCCTGTGACTCCTTGCCTATAACCGATGTCGTTTACTTTAATGTTTTTTTCTTGTATAAATTTTTTTGAAAGTTCCCAAAACACTGCTGAATCATGCCATTCTAATAACTTGAATACATCGCCGCTGATGTACAACTGCTCCCACTCGTTGACAAAATCTAATGTGTATTCATGTTTTAGATTGTATCCAACAAATCCGCACTCGGGATAGACTGTCTCTCGACCAAGGTAAGTCAGCATTGTATCTGTTGGTAGTATGTTTGTTAGAAAATCGATAGGCACAGTCCTGAAAGTAAATGTATCAGCATCTAGCCAAACAACATAGTCATAATCTTTTGAATTACGCACAGCGTTGACCACACAAAAAACTTTGTTTGCAAATCTCACAGCGTCCCATAAAAAAGATTCTTTGTCCTTGTCTAGACCTTTTAAGTCTACGGATCTACGTACCCCGCCCTCTATAGTTTCTATTTTTCCGTTAGCAACTGGATCATGTTTATATTTGTTTTTAAAATTAAAAAGTTCAGGTTCTGCAGTGTTTAGGTCTATGCAAGTTATACTGGGATCAACATCTACTGGCTTTGGTTCCTCGCAGTACAGAAATATATCTACCACGGCTGGAAATTGTGCAACCATCGAGTGTATGCCTCTTTTAGCATAAGATTTCCAAGTGCCTGGTTTGTAAGATGTTATAACTTTTATTTTCATTGTTAGTCGAGATATCTTAGTAGATCAGGCACGTCAATTTTAAAATCAATTAGATCGCTTAGTCTCTTTATACCTTTAGGTTTTTTGCCATCTTCCAATTTAATTGGCACAGTGTCTGCCAAATAAAGTTCATGTTTCAATCCTAGGTGATGTGAAAGAATTGGATAAACTTTTTTATGAATCATTTTAGTGTCTTGTATTTCAATTACTTTTGTTCCTGGTTTACACCAAAGCAGGTTAGTTAATCCTGCTCCGTGTGCCGCAACAATATGCGTTGCTTCCGCAAACGTTTTCATTTGTTCTCGTATGGACATAGTTTCCAGAACAACTGTTTCCCATCCTTTCAGGGCCAGTAATAGTTCGTCTGAATTGGTTAGTCTTCTTGTTTTTGCTCCGGGACGTAGTACCACTATTTTCCGATAAGGCTCCTTTTGCTCATCTCTATATAGACCTTTGAAGTGCCTCAACCAAGGTGCTAGGTGCGGGGTAATTACCCCATCTTTTGTATTACTGGCACTAGGCACTAGCAAATGTTTGAACTGCCATGTTTCGTTTTTTGGCATAACAAGTACTTTAATTTCAGGAAACAATTCATCTAGCACTTTCTTAAAATATTTGCTTTCGTTTGCCAATACATAGCAGTACTTTGTGAAATCTGTTGACCAACGTTTCTCTAACAATCTAAATTTAGATATCACGTCGATCCATATGTGCCATGGATTGTTAACACTCTCCTCATCAATTGGCAACCACACATAACGGTATTTCTCATGAAAGTGTTGACTAACTGGCGGTAGATCTGCCTGCACTTCGTCACCCCATTCCTTCCAGAGTTTGTGTGTTTTCTCCGGTTTGTTTCTGCGTTGATCAGTGAGACCCCAGATGTAGTTTGTTATAAGTTTCTGTTGATACGTGACTAGTAACGGACAACTATGTACCTTGCAGTCATAAAATTCAGCGACAAATGTTGGTAAACTTGTAAAATTTGGATCTATATCTTCGTGATACTGCACGGTGTAATTGTAACTGGTGTCGACAGTTTCCCATTTGTCTAAAAAATATTTGATTGAATCTATGTTCTTCATGATTGTTTTTTGCCAGTAAGTATACTATAATTATTGTATTATGTTAACCGATATGTTCATTAATGGTTGTTCCTTCCTTACGACCAGACCAAGGGACAATGTACACACCCACTGTGGACTTGAATTGGCTAAACTTATGGAACTAGATGTTGCAGTTAATCTAGCCGGAGGAGGTAGAGGATCAAAAAGAATGATGTGGACTACCAGGACGTGGTGCGAGAAGTTTCCCGAACAGGCAAAAAAGTGTTTCTTCTTGATAGGATCTAGTGGAGGAAACAGATTTGATTATCCTACTAATGATGGATATAAAGCACACAAATTCCCCACAATGAAGACCACTTGGAAAACATGGGATCCAAATCGTGACGAGTATACAAAAAATTTTACAAAATATCTATTCAAAGCAGGAATGGATATAGATCAAACCACACAGATAGAATCAATACTTGCGTTGTTAGATTTGCAAGACTATTTTCAAAATAAAAATTTTCCATATGTGTTTTATAACACACTGTCCG
>MDSZ01133069.1_pt1 | contig 10003 bp, 10 predicted proteins | sample 811201 | NCBI WGS metagenome assembly MDSZ01 (sample SAMN05326647, study PRJNA326480) | marine metagenome | isolation source: seawater | place: Indian Ocean: North | collected 2010 | reverse complement strand
TCAAAAGTATTCAACATTATGGATTTATTTGTAAAGAAAAAAATTTCTTTTGATGTTTACGATCCATATTATAAACCAGGAGAAGTAAATAAGAAATACCAAAAGTTTTTTATTTCAACTTTAAGAAATAATGTTCAAAAATATGAAGTAGCTGCAATATTAGTGAGTCACAAAAAATTTAAGAAGGAGATAAAATCGATTTTATCAAAAGTTCTAAGAAAAAAATCAATTATTTATGATTTAAAATCAATTTTAAAAAGGAAAGAGAATATTATACAACTTTAATATGAGAATATGTGTAACAGGTGCAGCAGGATTTATTGGTTTTCATTTAGTAAAAAAATTAATATCAATTAATAAAGATTTTATAGTTGGAATTGACAATATAAATAATTATTATGATGTAAATTTAAAAAAAAACCGAATAAAGAACTTAAAAAAAAAAAATAGTAGAAAAAATTTTAAGTTTTATAAATTAGACATTACAAATTACAATAGTCTTAAAAAGATTTTTTTGAAATATAAATTTGATGTTGTAATAAATTTAGCAGCTCAAGCGGGAGTACGTTATTCACTGATTAACCCCAAGTCATATATTAATTCAAATATTAATGGTTTTTTTAATATGATTGAGTTAAGTAAAATTTACAAAGTAAAAAGATTTATTTATGCAAGCACTAGTAGTGTTTATGGACTAAATAAAAAAATACCGTTTAAAGAAGAAAGTTCTGCTGAACACCCTTTGCAAATATATGCAGCAACCAAAAGGTCAAATGAATTAATTGCTCATTCCTATAGTTCGTTATTTAGATTGGAAACAATTGGTTTAAGGTTTTTTACTGTATATGGACCTTGGGGTAGGCCAGATATGGCATTATATAAATTTGTAAGAAATATCATTACCAAAAAACCAATCGAGATTTATAACTATGGAAATCATAAAAGAGATTTTACGTTCATAGATGATATAATTTCAGGAATTGAACCATTAATAAAATCAAAAAAAATTTTTAAGAAAAAACCAAAAAACTTAAAACCTCATACAAGTGTATTTCCATTTAGAATTTTTAATATAGGAAATAGTAAATCTGTAAAATTAATGGATTACATAAAAATAATTGAAGATAATCTAGGGATTGTAGCAAAAAAAAAAATATTTGCCTATGCAAAAGGGTGATATTGAGAAAACTCTTTCTGACACAAGAAAATTAAAAAATCAGGTAAATTTTAAATCCAAAACAAGTGCAAAAATTGGTATTAAAAAATTTATTGATTGGTACCGGGAATATTATTTGTAAACAATGATAACAAACATGTTTTCAAATTTGAAAGAAATATTAAATCAGAAGGAAAGGATTGGTTTGGTTTTAATTCTTTTCTTTACACTAACATTAGGTTTTGTTGAAACACTTGGAATTGCTATTTTGTTACCTTTGTTAGATTTCATTGTAAATAATTCAAATAGTTCATTTTTATCATTATCAGAATATTTTCCAAATAGTAGTATTGGAGATTCAAATTATAAACTTCAGCATTTTATAATTATCTTGATAATTTTTTTTCTATTTAAAAATTTATATGTTCTATTTGCTAAATGGCAAATTATGAAATTTAATTTTAATGTTCAAAAAAGATTATCTAATCACTTATTAAAAAAATTTTTACATCAGGACTTTGAATATTATTTAAAAATAAATAGTTCAAAACTAATAAATATGGTTCAAGAACAAACTAACTCATTTTCAAAATTTTTATCAGGGGTTCTTAACCTATTTGTTGAGATTATTGTTTTAATTTTTATCTTTTCTTTCTTAATAATTTTAAATCCACAAGTTTTTTTTGGAGCAATATTACTAATTTCAGTATCATTATTTTTTGTTTATATATTTTCGAAAAACTTAGTTACCAAATTAGGTTATAAAAAGGTAAAGTTAAGAATAAAATCATTAAAAATATTAAGACAATACTTTTCAATTATAAAAGAAATTTTACTGAATAGTAATAAGATTTCTTTTTTAGAAAAATTTGCGAAAACCTGGAATAAATTGCTGGACGTCCAACTAAAAAATAAAATTATACAACTATTGCCAAAACTAATTATTGAGACACTTACATTTTCCTCAATTTTGTTATTTATTTATTTTAATTTGGGAAGCGATCTATCAAAGTATATTCCAATATTGACAGTTTATATTGCAGCTCTCATGAGAATTTATCCATCTATTAATACTTTATATTTATCAATTAATAGTATCAGATTTTTCAAGAAATCATTCGAGGATATTTATTTTGAATTAGTTGAGGATAAAATGGAATTTGTTAAAGAAGATTCAAATTTTAAGGATATAGAATTTAATAAAAATTTAACTATAAAAAATCTATCTTATAGTTACGATAAAAAAAATGTTTTTCAAAACTTAAATTTAGAGATAAAAAAAAATTCCACAACTTGTATTATAGGTAAAAGTGGATCTGGAAAAACTACATTAATTCATTTAATAATGTCTCTCATAAAAACACAAGAAGGCGAAATATTAATTGATGATAAAGATATATTTAAATTCCCTAAAGAATATAGAAATATAATTTCTTATGTACCTCAAGATATACAAATTAATGATGACACAATAAAAAATAATATTACTTTTAACGATGAACAAAATTTTGATGAAGAAAAATTTTTATATTCAATTAAAAAATCTCAATTAGGAGATTTTATCAATTCTTTAACAGATAAAGAGGAAACTGAGGTAGGAGAGTTTGGCTTAAATTTATCTGGTGGGCAAAGGCAAAGGTTAGCAATAGCAAGAGCTCTATATAGAAATCCTAAAATAATTTTTTTTGATGAGCCATCTAGCGCATTAGACTCAAAAACTGAAGAGGAAATAATGGATTCTATTAATGATCTAAAAAAGGAAAAAACAATTATCATTTGTTCGCATAATATGAATATTATTAAAAGATGCGATCAAGTTTTTGAAATAAATTAATGGACTATAAATGTTTTAAAAAATTCTCTATTTTTGAAAAACTCTTTTATATCAGAATGAGTTGAAATTTTATCCTCAAAATAGTTAGTAATTAAATCATTTACATTGTATAAACTCGAGTTTTCTTGCATTTCAATTTTTGAGTTATCTCCATAAATTTTCACAATAAATAGAGCTGGGTAAGCATTCCTTGTTCTTTTATCTTTATCTCTGTACCAATGGTCAGAAGATAAAATTATCATTAAGTTTTTTTTATCCACCTCTTTTAAATTTTTTAATATTTTATTAAGTAATAAGTCTGCTAGTTTCAAATTAAGAACATACGATCCTAAACCTATACCTCGTCCATCTAGTGTAGTATTAATCTTAAATATTTCTTGAGCAAAATCTCCACCCTGCAAATCACCATGACCAGTTGTATGGGGGGGAAAAAGATGAATAAATGTTAAGTTTTTATTTAAATTTTCAATGTATGATTTTATATCTGAATATTTAAAAGAGTCTCTACAACAGTTTCTCCATTCCATAATTTCAAGTTTATTAAAATCAATTTTAGGCGAGACTTTTTTTATATCACTTAATTGAGGAGTATAATCGTATTTTAATTTATTTATATTTTTCTTAGGGCTCTCTTTGTGATTATTTTTTTTACTTATTAAATTTAAAAATAAATCTGATTTACTTTTGATTGAATATATAAATAAAATTCCATCATACCAAGAATACTCGGGTGGGGTTTCATCTTGGTCTGTTGGGGAAAAACAATCTTTTATTTCTGGTAAAAAGACGCAATATGGAAATACAGTCGAAAATATTGAGGAAGATAATCCTAATTTTTCAAGTTTAGCAAAAATAGTATTTTCGTAAGTAAAAGGAATTAAACCAGAATTTGTATTTAAGTGTATTTTATAATTTTTTATAATGTTGTCACCCGTTGGATGTTTGCCTAAAAACATGGATAACATAGATATTCTTGTATATTTTGCTGGTGGATACATACTTTTATGCTCAAAAGAAAAATTTCTTAGATCATTAAAAGTATTTAAATCTGGGGATGTTTCTTTATTTTCAAAAGCAATTTTTGGATCAAAACCATCAAAAACAAACCATAAAACTTTTTTATTCTTATTTACATTTTCAGTATTAATTTTTTGATTCAACTGAAGTGGCTTTGAACTAAATGAGCTATATCTCTCAAAACAAATGAAAATAGACATTATAAGAAATATATAGCCAGTAGAAATGCATACTCTTAATATTTTATCTAAATTATTTCTTAACAAAAATAAAATTATAAAAATAAAAAAATATGGTGTAAAAAATATTATTATTCTATTTTTTAATTCTATATCGCCACTTGTTATCAATGAAAAAGTTTTAGAGATTAATTGAGGCAAAGTTATTGAGTTAGCTAAAAAAAAGAAACCTTTAATTGCCTGAATGATTATCCAACAAAAAAAAACTATTTTTAAAAAAATTATAATATTTTGATTAATATTAGTTTTAGAAATAAAAAAAAAAAAATTTATAATTAATTTAAAAAGTAAAAACGAAAATAAAAATAAGAAAAAGGATTCATTCAGTATAGTTAAAAATGGTTTAAATAGAAATGAATTAGACCAAAAAATATAATTTCCAGTCATAATAAAAGATAAAGAAAAAATTGAGTTGAAACTATTTAAATTTTTAAAATCTAAATAGCTACTATCGTTCTTTTTCATTTTTTCTTTTGAAAATTTTATCTTTAATCTTATTGTAAAATTTTTTTGTAGCAATGAATGGGTAAGAAATATAAAATGCTATTGCTCCAAAAAAGGCAATTAGTGCTTGAATAATACTACCACCAGTCCCAGGATCTAAATAAGCAAGTGCAATATTTGGATATAATAGTATTAGTAAATAAATTAGAATTTTCATTCTTAATAATTACCAGATAAAATTTATTTTACTAGTTAAAAATAAATTCAAATATTTGTTTTTTTTGATCATCATCCATAAATGAAAAATAATTATTTTTTAAATCTTTTTTATTATTTTCAGGTTTATAAGATAATTTTTCAAGAGAAATTTTATTGCTATCTAGCAATTTTCTAAATAGAGAACCTCTTAAAAGAGGATCAAAAAAACTGTACCATAATCTATAGATTTCACTTATTTCATAATTTGAAAAATTATCTAATTTTAATGTTTTAAAATTAATTTTCTGTTTAAATATAATTTCGCCATTATCTAATTCTTTGTTTATATAAAAACAACTCACCGCATAATTTCCAAAATTTTTAAGTTGCCACAAAGATGCATCAGCCCCTCTAGTATAGGGTAAATCACCTGGATGAATATGAATGAATTTTTTATTTATATCTAAAATTTCTTTTAATATTTGTTTTCCTGTATTTATAAAGATTTTTTCTTTCATACTTTTTATTAAATCTATATTTTCAATTGAATTAATCTTTTGACTTTTTGATATTATTATATTGTCACTTATATAATTGATATTTTCAAACCTATACATTTCCTGACAAAATCCTCTTTTGAAATCAAAAAACTCTTCTATTTGATTAATAAGGTATTGAAATTCTTTATTTTTTAAAAACTTGAGTGGCCAAAAATTATTTTTATTAAATTTCATTCTTAATTTTATAAAATTTGGTAAAAAACTCGAATCAGATAGATAAATTAAATTTTCAATTTTAATTTTATGATCCTTTAGAATTTTTATGTAGCATCTAGAAATTGGGTTATCTTCTATGATAATACTAACGCTCATTTATTTTCGAAGTATATAAAATTTTCTGTTTAAATCGTAAAAATTTCCAAATTTATAAATTCCCTCTTTTAAAATTTTGTATTTTTTACAATATTTTTCCACTATTTCCTCAAACTGTAATGGAGGTTCATATAATGGAGAATGAGACTCTAATACTAAAATTCCATTTTTTTTTAAAAGCTTGTCAATTTTTTCAAAGTATAGTTTGGTATCATTGATACCTTTGTCAAAAGTTGAATGATTAGCTAAAGAAAGCACAACATCAAAAGTTTCATTAATTTGATATTTCAAAAAATCTTCTGCTAAAAATTTTAAGTTATGAATATTTTTTTCTTTAGCAACAGTTTTTGCAATTTTTACTAATTTTGGATTATATTCTATACCAACTCCCTCTATAAATTTTGTTTCTAAATTCAAAATAATAGATCCTACGTTAGATCCGATATCAAGAAATGTTTTTAAGGATAATAGATTATTAAGATCCAAAGCATCAATTCTTTTGCTTGTATTTCTTAGACCCGGTAAATTTATACATGGCATATCTTGGTAAAAAAAATTTTCACCATAATCATAAAAATCATCTTTTTCTGTATTTATCTCAATTAATTTTTTTCTTAAACTTCTATATTTGTCAAAGTTAATCCAATGTTTAAAGTAATTAATAAAATTTAATAATTTCGTTTGCATCATATTAATAAAAATATTTTTTATAATAATTTTCTATTTGTTCTTTGTCATTCTTATAACCTGAATCATCGTATTTAGATTCATGAATATCATTAACCAATTTTTCTATTTGATCAATATTGTATAAATTAGCCAGATAATCTCTAGAGATTTCTTCCAAAGTAGAATTGAGATTTTTGTTTGAAGTATTTAATTTTTTCTGAGGAGTGTTTATAAGAAAAGATTTAATTTTTCTTAATATTGAATATTCTATGAATATACCTGACCAGTCTGATACTAAAAATTTAAAATCATAAAAATTAATAATTAAATTTTCATCTAAAATAATTTTATTATTTAGTAAAGTCTTTCTATCAATCTCATTTTTTTTAAAAGACATATAGTGTGGTCTTAATTTATAGGTGATATTTTTATTATTTAAATTGTCGATTAAAGTTTTATGACAATTAAGTTTATAAAAATTACTTTTCCAAGTTGGTGCAATTAATACATCATATTTGATTTTTTTTTCTTGATTTAAAAAGTTTGAATTAAAAAAAACATATTTACTCTTGAAGGCTTTAATTTTGAGTTTTTTTTCAAAATTATTGGCATGAATTTCTTCGTATTGAAATTTATTCACAACTTGGACTGCATCAAAATTATCAAATGCATTATTATTATATGCTTTTGAGATACTCACTGGTGAATGCTGTAAGTAGATATATCTACAATTACCTAATTTGGATTTCATGAATAAAGAATTATTTAAGTCTGGAGTTGAAGAATAAAGGTATTTAACTTTTAGTGTTAAAAAAAAAAGCTCTATAAATAATTTTGATTTAAATACATATACACAAACATTCTTTATATTTTTTAGATCTAGGTCGTCAATACTCATAATAAATATTTTTTCATTTAAAGCTTTTTTCATAATGTATGGAATTAAATATGGCTGGATATTTTTATTTTCTTGGAAGAAACCAATTCTAAATTTTTTTTGAGAAAATTTAAATTTTATGAAAGTAATTAAATCTTTAATAATATACATGTTCAATTAATTTTTTTTGCAAAATTCAAAATTCTTTTGGCTCTATTAAACCAAGTATATTTTTTTGCTGTTTGGAATGAGTTTTTAGAAAGATATCTGTATTTATGAGGGTTGGATAATATCTTATTAATTTGTATGCTCCATTCTCTTGGATTATTTGGGTCACACAATACAGAGTTATGATTATTTTTTAAAATATGGTTATAAACAGGTAATTTTGATGCAATAATAATGTTTCCACTAGCTAAATATTCAAATAATTTTAGAGGTGAAAAATAGTTTTGAACATAAATGTTTTTAGCTAAGATTGAAATTTTTTTTTGATAGGGCATTAAAAGTATCAAGTTTTTTTTAAGAACCTTCGGTACTTTACTATAGTCTATATAATTCATGAAAATTAAATTTTTAATTTCTTTAAAATTATTAATTTTTTCTAAAGTATTAATATTTCCGTAGGCGTAAAACTTAATTTTAGGGCATAATTTTGCAATTTTAATAATTAATTCAATACCTTTACCTTTAACGAAACTCCCAGTGTAAACACAAGATTTAAGTGGCTTAGGTTTAGATTTAAAGTCTTCTAATTCTACTGCATCATCTAAAACAACACACTTGCTTTTTGAAATATTATATCTTTTTTTTAGATTTTTATGAATAAATATATATCTTAAATTATCTAATAAATTTAATTTGTTAAAAAAACCATAAACTATTTTTGTAAGACCACTTAACTCATGATGTATTTCTAAAATTAATTTAAATCTTAATAAGCTTAAAAAAATTCCTGGTACAACTGATCTTGACAAAACTATTTGATTTTTTTTTATTTGTTTTTTACACCAAAAAGCAAATAATAAATTTAATAAAAAGTTTCTCTTTCTTTTTTTTTGAAAACAATATCTTATTTTAAAATTTTTTTTTAATTTATATTTTTTTTTTAGAGTGTGAAATGAAATATTTTTTTCATTAGAATATAGTAATAATGTTAAATTATATCCATTTTTAACAAAGTTATCACATATTTTTAGAACATGAACAGTGTAGGCAGATTTATTAGGAATTGAAAAATCAGCTATATAAAAAATTTTTTTTTTTACCATTGAAGATAATTTCTTAAATTTTTTTCAATTTTTTTTAATTCATCTTTTTTAAGATAATCTTTAGCTTTATAAAGATTTTGTTTTGATTTATTCAAATCAAAGGAACTCTTTTTTGTGTTATTTTGATTAATAAATTTATTTATTCTTTTTTTTTCAATATTAAAATTTTCTAAAAATTTTTCATAATTCACATCAAGTACATTCTTATTTTTTTTATATGTTTTATCTTTAAGTTCTTGAATATTTTTAAACCATTTTATAAAAACATTGACATCTCTTGATGGATATGAAAATGCCTGAGTTCTTTTCATACTCCAAAAAATACTTCTTGGATCTCTACTTACTAAAATTATTTTTGAATTATCATAAAATCTTTTCGTATGATTAAGATTCCAAAAACTTGCACCTTGATTGATTATTATATTTTCGTATTTTTTAAAATTTGGATGTAAAATTTTAATTAGATTATTAATAAAATTAGATGAAGATTTAAGAAATTCATTTTTCTTAACAGGCAAAGTCATTTCAAATAAATCTAAATCATTTATTGTCTTTTTTAGTATCAATCTTCTAAAATAAAAATTAATTTTTTCGTTTATCGAAAATTTGTTTCTTTTGAAAGCAGGTAGACCCGAGTATCTTAAAAAAATAATCTCATTTAAGAATATTTTAAGTTCTTTAATCAAATCTATTTTCATTTTGTGATTTTTAAAAAAATTTTTAAAATATTCTTCAAATCTTTCAAAAGAACTTGCAGAATTATTTATTGTAAAGTTAATGTAGTTATTTGTATATAAATCGTTTAAGCCGTCATTATCGTGAGTTATTCTAAATTCTTCTCCATTTAGTAAAGGCAAATTTTTGTCTTTACCGGCTAAATAGTCAAAAACAGCTCCAGATCCACTATTTCCAGAACCAACTATTATAATTTTTTTAGACATTAATTGTTTAAATTTTAAATATCTTTATATATATCACTGACTTTAAGTCCAATTTTTCAATGTTTAAAAACAAATCAGATAATCTTAAACTATTACAAACTTTTAATTTAAAAAAATCAAGAATACCATTGTTTTTAGATTTTAAGGTAAAATCATGGTTTAAATTTAGCAAAGAAAAAATAATTGATGAAATTAGCTTAAAATTAAATAGAAAAATATGCATTAGATCTGCTTTTGCTCTTGAAGATAAAAAAAATCAATCTCTTGCGGGAAGATTTGATAGTTACCTAAATATAGAAAATGATAAGAAAAATATTGTAAAATATGTAAACAAATTAATTTTACAATATAAAAAATATGATCCAAAAAATATTTATAATAGCAATATCTTTGTTCAAAATTTTATAAATAAACCGATATTAAGCGGTGTTGCTACAAATTTTAATATTCATGACGGATCACCATATTACGTAATTAATTATGAC
>MDSZ01048860.1_pt1 | contig 10004 bp, 12 predicted proteins | sample 811201 | NCBI WGS metagenome assembly MDSZ01 (sample SAMN05326647, study PRJNA326480) | marine metagenome | isolation source: seawater | place: Indian Ocean: North | collected 2010 | reverse complement strand
TGCTTGCTTACTTAACATATGAACTTCATCGATAATAAAGATTTTATATTTCGCCGAAGTCGGCCCATACCTTGAAAATTCTATTAAATCTCTAACATCATCTACGCCAGTTTTGCTTGCTGCATCCATTTCTAAAACATCAATATGATTAGAGTTTGAGATAGACTTACAATTTTCACAAAAATCATCTTTACAAATTTTATCAACACCGTTTGAGCAGTTTAAAGCCTTGGCAACTATTCTTGCTATAGTAGTTTTTCCAACTCCTCTAATACCTGTAAAAAGATAAGCATTTGGAACTTTATTAAACCTAATGGAATTTTTAATTGTTTCTGCAACAACATTTTGACCTATAAGATCATCAAATGTCTGTGGTCTATATTTTAGCGCTAAAACTTTTGTATTTTTATTCATTTTATCAGGAGACTAGAACCTGAAAAACTGTCTCTACGACTGCTTCTGTTAAGATCTGGTCGGGTTCAAGCAGTTTTCACCTCTAGCCTCCTAAAAAATATTATAACAGTAATGTTTTCTAATCTACAAGAAAAGTCTATTAGTTATTTATTTCTGAATTCATCTGCTTCAAAAACACCTAACACGTGAAAATCTTGACAATGAAGATCCAATTCTTCTAAAGATTTTTGTACTTTAGGGTCCTCAATGTGGCCATCAAGATCACATAAAAAAAAATAGGTTTCAAATGAATTTTGCTCAGGATAACTTTGTAATTTTGTAAGATTAACTCCATTAATAGCAAAACCACCTAAAGACTGATAAAGAGCAGCAGGTTTACTTTTTAATTTAAATAAAAAGGACGTTATATATTTTTTATCTCCAAAGACTGGTTGTAAAACTTCCTTTCCCATGATTAAAAATCTCGTAACATTAAGATTTTCATTTTCTATATTAGATGCAATTATTTTTAAATTATAAATTTTAGCACTCAAAGAGGAAGCAATTGCAGCAGCACTCTTAACTTTATTTTTAGAAATTTTTTCAGCAGATCCTGCTGTATCAGCTCTTACGTGTCCAATTAAATTATTTTTTTTTAAAAAATCAGAACATTGGGATAATCCTTGAGCATGTGAAAAAACATCTTTTATATCACTTAATTTACTTTCTGGTAAACCTAACAATTTATGTTCAATCTTCTGAAAATGTTCTCCTTGAATATTTAATCTATATTTAAAAATTAAATATTCTATTCCTATATTTCCTGTTATTCTATTTGCCTCAGGAACAACTACTTTTGAATTATTTTCAGATGAAGCTTTTAAAAAACATTCATCAAATGTCTTGCAAGGTACAACTTCAGCTTCAGGTTCAATATTAAGTGCTGCTAAATGTGAATAAGCTCCAAAAGTTCCTTGAATATAAATTTTACTCATTGCTACGATTTATATTCCATAATTTTTTTTATAGCTAGATAATCTTCTTCTGTATCAACACCAATTGGTGATGATTTTGCAAGTACTACATTAATTTTCATTTTATTATCTAGAGCTCTTAGTTGTTCTAATCTATTCTCTTTTTCATTTTTTGTTTGAGGCAAATTAATAAACTTTTCTAATGCAGCTACTCTATAAGAATAAATTCCAATATGATGATAAATATTTTTATAATTTTTTGATAAATTTTTTCTAGTGAAATTTAAAGCTAAAGAAAAATTTTTTTGATTTAGATTGTCTTGTGTAATGACTTTAACTAAATTTTTATTATCATGCATTTTATTATCCTCTATATTTGCCGCTAGCGTTCCTATCTCAGAATCATTATTAATCATAAATTTATTTAGATTAATAATATCACTTGTATCAATATTTGGTTCATCTCCTTGTAGATTTAATATGAAATCTATATTTTTGAAATCTAATTTTTTATAGGCTTCAAAAATCCTATCTGTCCCAGTTTTATGGTCACTTCGGGTCAAAATTACTCTTCCTCCATTTTTTTTGACATCTTCAAGTATTTCATTATTTTCTGTTGCCACTACTACTTCGCCAATATTTGCCTGTTCAGCTTTCTTAAATACATGAGAAATAATAGATAAATTATTAATCTTTAAAAGAGGCTTTCCGGGCAGTCTTGAAGCTCCCATCCTTGAAGGAATTAATATTAATGTTTTTGTCATTACAAAATTACTAAGTTTATGCGTCTAACCGACGCAAAATTAAAGATTAAAAAATAAGTATCTTTTTTAATTATCATGTTATATGTCCAAAATAATATTTTTAAAATGGATTCGTTTGAAATAAATAAAATAATAGCTGCAATTATACTTGTGGTAGTGATTATTGTGGGTTTAGACAAAATTTCAGAAACTATATTCTTCGTAAAAAAACCCGAAAAACCAGGTTATGAAGTGGAAGTTGTGACCGCTTCAGCGACTAGCAAAAGTAGTGTGACTGAAATAGTTGATATCTCAAAACTTATGGCAATGGGAGATCTTGAGCATGGTAAAAAGGTTTTTAAAAAATGTGCTGCTTGTCATAGTATCAATAAAGGTGGAAATAATAAGATTGGTCCAAAACTCTGGAATGTAATGTTTAGACCTGTAGGTGCAGTTTCGGATTACAAATACTCAAAAGCTCTAGCAAATTATAAAAAAGAATGGAGCTGGGAAGAAATGAATGGTTTTTTAATCAAACCTTCAAAATGGATAGCTAATAATAAAATGGGTTTTGCTGGTTTAAAATCTGAAAAAGATAGAGCATCAATAATGATTTATCTAAATCAAAATAGTGACTCTCCCAAAGCTTTACCTTAATTTTCCAAAGCAATATAATAAAATACTTTTCTGGACATAAATTCTGTTCAGTGCTTGCTGCCAAACTTTAGATTGTTTTCCAAGAAAAACATCATCTGAAACTTCTGGTCCTCTTGGTAAACAATGTAAAAATATGGCATCTTTTTTGGCAACATTCATTAATTTTGAATTTATTGTAAAATTTTTAAAATCTTTAGTTTTTTTACTTTTGTTAACTTTATCATTCAATGAAATAACTTTATCTGAAAAAATTACATCTGCATTTAGAGCTGCTTTTTTAGCATCATTAAATATGTTTATTTTTTTTTTATTTTTATGAACCCAATCTATTATTGATTTTTTAGGTCTATAATTAGTAGGACAACCTATATTAAGATTAAAAGAAAATTTTACAGAAGCAGCAATTAAACTATTAAGAACATTATTGGAATCTCCTATCCAACAAATATTTAATTTTGAAATAGGCTTTTTTTTTATTTCTTCGACAGTGAAAATATCTGATAACACTTGGGTAGGGTGTGAAGAGGGACTCAAGCCATTAATAATTGGTATTTTAAGATGCTTTTTAAATTCTTCTAATTTAGTGTCACTGTCAGTTCTTAACATAAACCCATTCCCATAAGTAGATAAAACTTTTGCTGTATCAGCTAAACTTTCTCCTCCTTTTGCTAAATGAAGTTCATCAGGCCTTAATGTTAACGCTCCACCACCTAATTGTTTTATTGCAAGATAAAAACTTAACCTAGTTCTTAAACTTGATTTTTCAAACATTTGTATAAGCAATTTTCCTTTGAGTGGACTGTCTTTATCTAATTCAAGAGTATTTAAATTTTTTCTTTTAAGTTTTCTTTTTTTTGCATCTAAAATAATTTTTCTAAGATCAGAAGTAGAAATGTCTTTAAGATTAATAAAATGTCTCATTATTTTTTATACTCTTTACAAACTTTTCTTATAATTTTTATTGCTAAATCTATTTCTTTTTTTTTAACGGTAAGAGGTGGAAGTACTCTTATAACATTTTCTGCTGCTCTAATTGTTAATAATTGATTATTTTCTAAATTCTTAATAAATTTTGTTTGATCATGAAATAATTGTAAACCAATTAATAGTCCAACACCTCTTACATCTTTTATAATATTAGGATAATCATTTTTAATTTTATTTAATTCATTATGAAAATATAAAGATATTTTTTTTATATTTTTTAGAAAATTTTTTTTAAAAATTTGGTCCAACACAGCATTTCCTACACTCATTGCTAAAGGGTTGCCCCCGAATGTACTACCATGAGATCCAGGCACCATTCCAGAGGCAACTTTTTTTGTCATTAAAACTGCACCTATAGGAAATCCCCCACCTATTCCTTTGGCTATTGGAACTATATCAGGCTTTATTTTTGAATTTTCAAAAGCAAAGAACTTTCCTGATCTACCTATTCCACACTGGACTTCATCTAATATTAATAAAATTTTTTTTTTATTACAAATCTTTCTTAACTCTTTCAAACACCAATCGGGAATTACTTTAATTCCTCCTTCTCCTAGTACTGTTTCAATCATTATTGCAGCAGTTTTACTGTTGATTGCTTTTTTCAATCCCTTATGATCACCAAATTCAAAATGATCAAAACCATCTACTTTTGGCCCAAACCCTTCTGTCATTTTTTTTGATCCGCTAGCAAAAATTGTGGCTAGAGTTCTTCCGTGAAAAGAATTCTTGATACAAAGAATTCTATTTTTTTTTTTTTGACCAATTGAATAAAAATATCTTCTAGCAATCTTAATAGCCGCTTCTGTTGCTTCAGCACCACTATTTTGAAAAAGGACATAATCAGCAAATGTTTTTTGGGTTAATCTTTTAGCTAGTTTTTCAGCTTCTGAAATAATGAAAGCATTTGAAACATGCCAAAGTTTTTTTGATTGTTTATTTATTGCTTTGACTAAATAAGGATTAGAATGACCAAGAGAGTTTACTGCAATACCCTGGACAAAATCTAAATACTTTTTTCCATTTACTGAATATAAAAAGCTTCCTTTTCCATATTTAAATGAAATTTTTCTTCTATTATAATTTTTGACTAAAGAGCTCATGTGTTAAGATTTAATTTTATAACCTACTTTATAAAGATAATAAGCTATAAATCCCATAACTAAGCTTAAAAATGTAAGATATATTATTCCAATTTTTATTGATCCGTCAGATACACCTAAAAAACCATATCTAAAACCATCAATCATATAAAAAAAAGGATTAATATGACTAATCGTTTGAAAAAATTCTGGTAATTTTTCTATGGAATAAAAAGCTCCTGATAAAAAACTTAAAGGAGTAATAACAAAGTTTGTTATAGTAGCAGTATGGTCAAATTTTTCTGCCCAGAGACCAGTTATAAAACCTAAGCTTCCTAGTATAAATGATCCTAAAAAGCTAAAAATTAAAATATAAAAAAATTTATTGATAGGCATTTCAACAATTAAAGAAAAAACAGCTATTGAAATAATTGCTATTAAAAAACTTCTTGTAATTGCTGCAAGTATTATTGCCATTGATACTTCTAATGCTGATAAAGGAGCGTAAAGCATATCTACAATGTTTCCTTGTATCTTAGAAATCATCAATGATGATACAGAATGACTGAAAGATTGAGTAAGTATACTCATCGCAATTAGTCCAGGTGCTAAAAAACTGACAAAAGAATACCCAAGAACATCGTCTCTATTATTGCCCAATGCTAATGATAAAACAGACAAAAATAATAAGCTCGAGACGAGTGGAGACAATAATGTTTGTTGCCAAACTACAATAAATCTATTGCATTCTTTAAGCCACAAACTTTTAAAACCTATCCAGTTTATTAAACCAAAACGTTTAACACCAATTTGATATTTTTTATTCAATTCAACCATAAGTAAACATATATAAGTCCAGAAATAATTGTGTACAAAACTAAAATATTTATTGTTTTTTTTTAAATGTTATGTGATCTATATATAGTTATTATAATAAATATATATACACGATATAGACTATGAGCTGGAATGAAGAAAAAGTCAGTAAATTAAAAGAGCTTTGGGGTAAAGGAAAAACTGCAAGTCAAATTAGTGAAATAATTGGAGATGTCAGCAGAAATGCAGTTATTGGTAAGGCTCACAGATTAAATTTATCATCTAAGATCAAGGCTCGAAATACTTCTTCTTCTCAAAATTTTGATAACAATTTAGAAACAAGTAACCCAAAACAAAGAAAAGTAAGAAGAAGTAAATTCCAATCTTTAATTATTGAAAAAGATTTTGAACCTGAAAATCCAAAAAAATTAGAGGAGTTAGACGAAAATTCTTGTAAATGGCCAATAGGTCACCCTGAAGAAGAATCATTTTATTTTTGCGGAAGAACATCTTTGAAAGATTTTTCGTATTGTAAACTTCACTTGTTATATGCCTATCAGCCGAAAGGTAAAAAAGAAGAGCACACTACAGAAAAAGATGAGGAAGGTGCAAAATATATAGAAAAGAAAATTAGTTCTGCTTAATTATGCCAATATAGTTTTTTAAATTATTTAAGTTTATTTTTTTTTTTAGCATTAATTCCTCTAATAAGAGCTTTAATAGTAATAAATGTTATAAATAAAAAAATTAAAAATACTAAAAAATAAATAAGATAGATTATCATAAATAAGATTATATAATTTTATTCAAAACTTTCTATTAAGAATTCGTTGAGTTATACTTTTTTGTTGAAAATTGGCCACCTTCTCTCCACATGTAACAATATTTTTCAACTTCTTTGGCAAATTCTCTCGAACTTGGTATCCCTATATCAAAGTTAGTTTGATACTTATTAGAAGAAACATTATCATATTTTAATAAAATAAGTTGATCTACGGTCAATAAAGGTTTTGGAAATATTTGAAATATTTTTGCAGTAATATTTGCAAAGAAAAAAGGGACGGGAATTAATAATCTATTTTTATTGATTAACTTTAATAGTCTTTTTAAGATTTCTTTAAAAGAAATGACCTCAGGTCCTATGCATTCAATTATTTTTGAGTGAATATTTTTTGAGATAATATGATAAATTATATCCCTTAAATCAGAACAGTGAATTGGAGTAAATTTTGTATCTCCATTATAATAAAGTGGAAAAAATGGAAGTCTACTCAATAGTGTCATAAAATTTGTAGTGAAATTATCATCTACAGAATAAACTATTGAAGGCCTTAGGATTGTAGCTAAAGGAAAATTTTTTTTTATATTTGTTTCTCCCTCTAGTTTACTTATTGCATACTCTGAGGATATAGCCTCGTTTATACCTAATGCAGATAAATGAATAAACTGTTGTACTTTATATTCCTTACAAAGTTTGGCTAATATAGAAGGGAAAATAGAATGAATGTTTTTAAAAGTATTACCTTTTCCACTTTCATATAATATGCCAATTAAATTAATACAAATGTCAGTTTTTTCAAAAAGTCCTCTTATTTTTTTTTCATCAAAAATATTTGCTTCCACAATCTCTATATAGCCAGCATTCGCTTGTGTTTTTATAATATATCCTTTTTGGTGGGAGTTTCTGGTAACTACTGTAACTTTATAATTATTTTTAGTGAGCTTTCTAATTAAATTACGACCTATTTGACCACTACCGCCAAAAATTAGACAATTTTTTGCTTTCATATATATATAATTAAAAATGAATATTGATATTAAACTTCATAAAAACGATCTACCAGAAGATTTAGATTTAGGCAATGTTATAGCAGTTGATGGAGAGTTTATGGGGCTAAATGTTAAGCGTGATCCTTTATGTCTCATTCAATTATCAAGTGGAAATTTAGATGCTCACATTATTCAATTAGATAGATCTAATTATAAAACTCCAAATTTAAATAAAATTCTTTCTAATCCCTCTATTACAAAAATATTTCATTATGGCAGAGCCGATATGGCTCACATAAAATACTATCTAAAAACTGAAACTATAAATATTCTAGATACTAAAATTGCATCAAAATTGGCAAGATCTTATTCAGACAATCATTCCTTAAAAACTTTAATAAAGGAATTCATTAATTTAGATATTAGTAAACAATTTCAAAATTCTGATTTTGGAGGTGAATTAACACCCGCACAATTAAAATATTGTGCTAATGATGTAATTTATTTACATAAAATTCACGAAGAATTAAACAAAATTCTTGTAAGAGAAAAAAGAGTTGATTTATATAATGATTGTTTAAAATTTCTAAAAACCAGAGTTGATCTTGATTTAGCATTATTTAAAGATGATATTTGGGCACATTAAATGAAAAAAATGAATTATAAAGATATTGCAAAAAATGTAATAGAGCTGGAAATAAAAGCATTAAAAAATTTAAAAAAATCTATTAACAACTCATTTAATCATGCTGTTGACGTTATTACTAAATGTCAATCAAAAGTAATTTTATGTGGTGTAGGTAAAAGTGGATTAATAGCAGCAAAAATTTCAGCAACATTATCATCCGTAGGAACTCCTTCATTTTGTTTGTCTGCCAATGATTGTTCTCATGGAGATCTTGGTAGTATTACCAAAAAAGATGTTTTGATATTAATTAGTTACTCAGGAAATTCTGAGGAATTAAAAAATATTATTAAATATGCTAATAGAAATAAAATTGTATTGATTGGAATAGTTTCTAAAAAAAACTCTTTATTATTTAAAGCTTCTGATATCAAATTATATATTCCAGAAGTACAAGAAGCAGGACTAGGAATTGTGCCAACTTCGAGTACTATAAATCAATTAAGTATAGGAGATGCTCTTGCTGTTGCAACAATCAATAAAAAAAAAGTTAGCAAAAAAGACTTTAAAAAATTTCATCCATCTGGAAGTCTTGGTGCAAAACTTAAAACAGTTGAAGATTTAATGTTAACTAAAAATAAAATCCCTTTTATTAAAGAAAATGTCAATATGAAGGAGGCTTTAAGAGTTATAACTCAAAAAAATTTAGGAACCTTAATTGTAAAAAACAATAAAGGAAATACTAGTGGAATTATTACAGATGGAACAATAAGACGTGCTAGTGAAAAAAATAAAAATCTACAAAAATTAACAGTAAAAAGAATTATGACTAAAAATCCTATAAGTGTAGATCAAGATATTTTATGTGAAAAAGCTTTAGAGATAATGAATACTAACAAAATTACATCCCTTTGTGTTCACAAAAAAAACAATAAACTAAAGACTATTGGGATTGTACATGTTCACACGATTCTCGATGCAAAAATTCAATAGATGAATAAAAAAATAATTATTCAATCAATATTATTCTTAATTATATTAATTCTTTTATTCTTATTTTTTTTTAAATATTTCTCAAAAAATAATCAAACGAACTCTAATACTGATAAAACTAATCTTACATCTGTTTCCAAAGAAAATTTTGCAAATATAATTGAAAATATTGAATATAATTCAAATGATGAGTCTGGGAATCTATATAATATAAAAGCTGAATATGGAGAAATTCTAAATGAAAGTAAAAATCTTATATTAATGAAAGATGTAACAGCTAAGATTATTTTTAATCATAATGAACAAATTACAATAACCTCGAAAAAAGCTATTTATAATACTATAAATTATGACACTAACTTTGAAGAGGATATACTTTTAAGATATGCTGAACATACTATCGCTTCCAACAATGTTGATCTTTTATTCAAAGATAACAAGGTAAAAATATACAATGAAATTGATTATAATAATTTAAATACTAATTTATTAGCAGATAATGCTGAAATTAATTTATTAACAAAAAATTTGAAAATTTATATGAATAACAACAAAAAAATTAATATAGAATATAAAGAAAATGTCAGCAATTAAATCATTTAGAATTAAAAAATTTAAAAAGAATATACAAGTAGCATCTTTTAAAAATATTTCTTTATCTTATGGAGAAAGAAAAATATTAAATAATATAAATTTTGATCTTTATCCTGGTGAAATTTTAGGACTACTAGGACCAAATGGTGTCGGTAAAACTACTTTATTCTATCTTTTACTTGGATTAATAAAGCCAAATTCTGGTCAAATATTCATTGGATCAAGAAATATTAACGATTATCCGATTTATTTAAGAACTAGAAAATTTAAGATGGGTTACGTCCCTCAATATGGTGGCTACTTTCACGATTTAACTTTAATAGAAAACTTTAAGGCTATAGCTGAGATTGTTATAGAAGAAAAAGGAGCT
>MDSZ01099839.1_pt1 | contig 10005 bp, 10 predicted proteins | sample 811201 | NCBI WGS metagenome assembly MDSZ01 (sample SAMN05326647, study PRJNA326480) | marine metagenome | isolation source: seawater | place: Indian Ocean: North | collected 2010 | reverse complement strand
TTAATTATATTAATTTATATTTTTTATGAATTTGATCTTTTGAAGCAGTCTAATGTATTTTTAAGTAAGCATGCGATAGTCATTGGTCCAACTCCACCAGGTACTGGTGTAATCGCTTTTGCGATATCTTTCGATGTGTTAAAATCTACATCACCAACTATTTTTCCATTAGACTTATTGATGCCAACATCAATAACTATTGCACCTTTTTTAATCCAATCGGCTTTAACCATTTTAATTACGCCGACTGCAGCTACTAAAATATCAGCTTTTTTACAGTGCTCTTTTAAATCTTTTGTTCTGGAATGTAATATTGTGACTGTGCAATTTTCTTTTAAGAGTAATTGAGCCATCGGCTTTCCGTTCAAATTAGATCTTCCTAAGATTACTGCATGTTTGCCTGACAAATTCTTTTCTACACTCTTAATTAGAAGTAAACATCCAAGTGGGGTGCATGGTGCTATTGACTTGTACCCTGATGCTAAATTTCCCACATTATTAGGATGAAAGCCGTCAACATCTTTCGAGGGTAAAATACTGTTTATTATTTTTTCATTATTAATGTGACTAGGTAAAGGCAGTTGAACTAAAATTCCGGAAGTTTCAGAGCTTTGGTTTAATTCACCTATCTTTTTAATAACCTCTTCTTCGGAAACTTCTTTGGAGTATTTTATTATTTTTGAAACAATGCCTACTTCTTTTGCTTTTTTTTCTTTGTTTCTTACATATATGTGGCTAGGTTCATAATCACCAATGAGAATAACTGAAAGACCTATGGTTTTTCCTTTTTGCTTAATTATGGAAACTTCTTTTTTAATTTCATTAATTAAATTTTCAGATATTTTTTTTCCATTTATTATCATGATTTAAAATAGTGAGGGCGCTAAAAGTTCAAAAACTAAATTTCTCAGGAACATTAATGCCAAGATTAAAACTACTGGTGAAATGTCGACGGAACCTAGATTAGGAAGATATCTTCTTATAAAATTTAGTGGTGGATCTGTTAATTTGTAAGTAACATCTAATACGGAATAAACAAATCTATTTCCAGTATTTAATACATTAAAAGCTACTAACCAGCTAATAATTGCGTTTATTATTAGTACCCAGATGTAAAGGGTTATTACATTATCAAATAAAATTAAGATTGATTTCATTATTTTTTCTCCACATATATTGATGTACTTGGGAAAGCAAAAGAGGCCCCGTTTTTTTCCACTATTTGTTTAATTTCCATTGCTAATCTCTCTTTTACCCTAAGCCATTCACCCCAATCATTAGTATTGGTGAAACATCTGACATACATATCAATTGAGCTATCAGAAAATTTATCAACTCTAACAGCATGTTCGGTGCTGTCGCTGATTTTATAATCTTTGGAGTTTATAATATATTTCTCTATTTGATCTCTTATATTTTTTAATTGTTCAATTGTAGTATCGTATTGTAAAGTAATTATCCAACTTATTCTCCAATTTGTAGTCTCGGTAATATTTACCACTGCATTTTCAGCAAATGAAGCGTTAGGTATAGTTGCTATTGATTTATCAAACTTTCTTATTACTGTAGATCTAAAACCGATCCTTTCAACAATACCTTCAATGATCCCCTCAACATATATCCAGTCACCAATCTTAAACCTCTTTTCAACTAAAACTAAAACACCTGAAATTAAATTTTTAAACAAATCTTGAGCTCCCAGAGCAACCGCAACTCCAAATAGTCCTAAGCCTGCTATTATTGGGGCTATTTTTATTCCCCAAATATCCAGTGTGGCCGCAAAACCAAAAAAAATAATTAAAATTTTATTTGCTTTTATTACCCAATTTAACAAATCCTTAGATAATAATTCCTCAACTCTCCTGATCAAAAAAGTCAAAGGTTCAACAATTTGATGTATAAGCCAAAATATAAGAATAGTAATTAGTGATCGATTAACGTTATCTATGAATAAAGACATTTTGCCGTCGAAATCCATATAAGATGTTGCCATAAATATTCCTAGAACGACCGGAAAAAATTTTACAGGCCCTTCTGAAGCCTGAACTAATGCGTCATCAAATTTATTTGTAGTCTTAGAAACGTAGTTTTTTAGTCGTTGAAGTATAAATTTTGAAATAAGACCACGTAACAGTAAAAAAAATAAGAAAATAGAAATCGCTAAACCAATTTGGGTAAAGTTCACACCAGCAATTCCTGTTTGCCAAATTTCTAAAAATAAATCTTTAAAATTTTCAAGTACTTTCATTTAACTAATTTAATTTTAAGTTTAATAACTCATCCCCCGGATTAAATACCTTTGTTTTTTTCCATCCTTCTTTTATAAAAACATCCGATACTTTTTTACTTATACACATAACGACTGATCCTGTCATTAAAGGATATAGGGAGTATTTTTTAACTAATTGAATAAAACTTTCAGCACTACGTTTCGAATAAACAAAAATTAAATGTGGAGGGTTTGTTTCTACTAATTTCTTATCTTGATCGCTTATTTGGGTTATTTTTTCAGATTGATAATTAATTATTTTTTTAACCTCAAATCCTTCTTTTAAAAGATCGCTATCAAGATCTGTACTTATATTATCTCCACATACATAGGCTATCTTATTCCCTTTATTAAGTCTGGCATTATTTAAAATAAGATTTTTTAAAGCGTTGACAGTTCCACCTGCAGAGATCGTATTAATAAATCCGTTAGCCCTAGCTATTTTTTCAGTAATTGATCCAACACAGAAGCAAATAATATTTTTATTTTTGCTACTAGTTTTCAAATATTTAATTGCATTTGCGCTTGTAAAGATAACGGCATCATAATTATTTAACTCAACTATCTTTGTTTTTATTGGTGAAATTTTTAAAGTTGGAATGTGTATCATTTTATGACCTAAAGAAAAAAGTCCTGCCATGAGATCTTCTGAGTCCATTAAAGGTCTAGTAAAAATTATATTCATATTTTTTTTTTAAAATTCACACCTGCTTTTTTTAAAATTTCCATTCCAACGTCAATTCCTAGTTTTTTAGGTTCGTTTAAACTTCCCTCTTTTTCAATGTTAAAAACTTTTTTACAATCGTCAGAAAAAAGTTGAACTCTTAATTTTAATAAATCATTTTTAATAGTTGCGAGCCCGCCAACAGCTGTATGACAATCTCCACCTATGGTTTTAAGAAAAGATCTTTCTGCAATAGCACAGATTTTTGTTTTGTCGTGATTAATCTGCATTAAAATTTTTTTAATTCTTTCATCATTTTTCCTACATTGTGCAGCTATTATTCCTTGTCCAATTGCAGGAATGAAATCATTTAAAGAAAAAACTTCTTTAACGAGTTTTTCCATTTTAAGCATCTTCAAACCAGCTAAAGCAAGAATCACTCCCTCGTAATGTCCTTCTTTTACTTTTTGTATTCTTGTATCTACGTTACCCCTAATACTCTTAATTTTATTTTTTTTATTAATAAGTCCTAATTGAAGTTCTCGTCTCTTTGAGCTTGATCCTACTCTGCCAGAATTTATTTCTGATAAATTTTTAAATTTAAAAGAGACTAAAGCATCTCTTGGATCGTTTCTTTCTATGAATGCCTGAACTACTAGTTTATCACTTTCTTCAGCGCCCATGTCTTTAAGGGCATGAATTGCGATATCAATTTTTTTTGCCGTTAATTCATTTTCAATTTCTTTACAAAACAAATTTTTTCCTCCTAGATCCGAAATATTTTCAGATTTAAAAAGATCACCTGAAGTTTTTATTATCTTGATTTCTATCATTTTTTCAGTAGCTTTTGATTTATTAAGAATAAGTTCTCTTACTTTGCTGGCATAAGCTAATGAGAGTTTGCTACCTCTTGCGCCAATTATTATTTTATTATCCATTTATCTATAACCCTTTATATTTTATAATATCTAATTTGATGAGAAAAAAACTTACTTTTTTAGGAATAGAAACAAGCTGTGACGAAACGGCTGCAGCCATAGTGCAGGAAAATGAAGATGGATCTGCAAAAGTTCTGTCTAGTATAGTTTCTAGCCAAATAAAGGAACATAAAAAATTTGGTGGAGTTGTTCCTGAACTTGCTGCAAGATCACATGTTGAAAATATAGACTTAATAATTAATCAAGCCATAAAAAAAAGTAAAATTAATTTAAATCAAATAGATGGTGTGGCAGCAACTGCAGGTCCTGGTTTGATAGTTTGTTTAACTGTTGGATTAAACATCGCAAAATCAATAGCCAGATTAATTAACAAGCCCCTAGTAGCAGTTAATCATTTGGAGGGTCATGCATTAAGCCCTGGTTTAGAAAAAAAAATAAATTTTCCATATCTTTTGCTTCTTATTTCTGGAGGACACTCTCAGTTTTTAATCGTCAAAGATGTTGGTAATTATAAACAACTAGGAACCACAATTGACGATGCTTTGGGAGAAGCCTTTGATAAAACTGCAAAAATGCTTAATCTTGGTTACCCTGGGGGTCCAAATGTTGAAAAGTTTGCTAAGAAGGGAAATAAAAATTATTTTAAATTGCCCCAGCCAATAGTTAATAGAGCAGGATGTAATTTATCTTTTGCAGGACTTAAAACGGCAGTTTTAAGAGAGTCTCAACTTATCAAAAATAATTCAGCAATGAAATTTAATTTAGCTGCATCTTTTCAAGAAACTATAAATAAAATTCTTAGGAAAAAAACACTAGTCGCAATTGATCAATTTAAAAAAATTACAAAGAAAAAAAATTCTACCTTCGTTGTAGCTGGCGGAGTTGCAGCTAATGGAACAATAAGAAAGAATTTAATTGAGATAAGCAAAAAAGAAAATTTTCATGTAGTTTTTCCTAAGTTAGAATTTTGCGGAGATAACGCTGCTATGATAGCTTGGGCCGGTATTAAAAAATTTAAAAAAAAAGCAATTAATAATTCTAAAAATGCTGTTGCTAGATCGAGATGGCCTTTAGACAGCTCTGCCCCTTATATGAAAGGTCCAGGTCTAAAACTTTAATGCAATATTGGTTACTTAAATCAGAACCAGATATATGGTCTATTGATGATCAAATAAAAGCTGGGGCTAGAGGTGCTGCATGGGATGGGGTGAGAAATTACCAAGCGAGGAACAATTTATCTAAAATGAAAGTTAATGATCTTTGTTATTTCTATCACTCTAATATTGGAAAGGAGATTGTAGGTATTGTTAAAATAATAAAAGAGGCCTTTAATGATAAAACTGACAAGAAGGGAAGATTTTTAGCTGTCCAAGTTAGGTTTGTTAAAAAACTCAAAAAACCTGTATCTCTTGAAAAAATTAAAAAAAATAGGGCACTTAAGCATCTACCATTAATTAAACAAAGTAGGCTTTCAGTGATGCCTGTTGATTTTAAAAGCTGGAAAATAATTTATAAGATGGGTATATAATAAGTTAGAGGGGTTGATATGGGGAGGAGAAGTCGTAAAAGAAAAAAGAAAAAATCTAGAATAAAATCTAGAAAAAAGTCTAGAAAAAGACTTAAAAAGAAGTCTAGAAAAAAAATAAAAAAACGAATAATTAGAAGTTCAAAGAAGTCGTTAATTGTGGGAGATGACGATGGCAATTCAGTTTTTAAAGTTTCCGAAAATTGGTCAAAACAAGCCTTTGCCAACAGAGCTAAATATCAAAAAAAGTATAATTTATCTGTAAAGGAAAACGATAAATTTTGGAAAAAAGAAGGTAAAAGAATTACTTGGATAAAACCATATTCAAAAATAAAGGATATAAAATATTCTAAAGACGAAGTTAGAATTAAATGGTTTTATGATGGTACTTTAAATGCTTCAGCTAATTGTACTGATAGACATCTAAAAAAAAATGGAAAAAAAACTGCGATAATTTGGGTGGGCGATGATCCTAATGATCACAAAAGAATTTCATATAAAGAACTACACAAAAATGTTTGTAAAGCCGCAAATGGTTTGAAAAGCATTGGTGTAAAAAAGGGGGATAGAGTTACAATTTATTTAACGATGATTCCTGAGTTAGCTTACACTATGTTAGCTTGTGCTCGAATTGGTGCCATTCATTCAATAATATTCGGAGGATTTTCTCCTGATTCTATTGCCACAAGAATAAATGATTGTGAGTCTGAATTTTTAATTACAGCAGATGAGGGAGTTAGAGGTGGAAAAATCATACCTCTTAAAAAAATTGCTGACGAGGCTTTACTTCAATGTCCTGAAGTAAAAAAGTGTGTTGTGGTTAAAAGAACCGGGAATCAAGTTGGCTGGAGCCATGAAAGAGATGTTTTTTATGATGAGATCACCTCAAATGTTTCGTCTAAATGTGATCCGGAAGAAATGGAAGCTGAGGATCCTTTGTTTATTTTATATACTTCAGGATCAACAGGTAAACCTAAGGGAGTCTTGCATACAACTGGTGGATACATGGTTTATGCGTCGATGACTCACCAATATATTTTTGATTACAAACCTAAGGATGTTTATTTTTGTAGTGCTGATATTGGATGGGTAACAGGTCATAGCTATATAATTTATGGCCCACTCTCAAATGCAGCCACAACAATAATGTTTGAGGGAATCCCTACTTATCCGGACTATTCAAGGTGGTGGCAAATTATTGATAAATACAAAGTAAACACTTTTTATACAGCTCCGACTGCAATTAGAGCATTGATGAAAGAAGGAGATGGTCCCGTTAAAAAAACAACGAGAAAATCTCTTAAGTTATTAGGTACTGTAGGAGAACCTATTAATCCTGAAGCTTGGATGTGGTACTATGAAGTTGTTGGTGAATCTAGGTGTCCAATAGTTGATACTTGGTGGCAAACCGAAACAGGAGGAATTTTAATTGCGCCACAACCAGGAGCAATTGATTTAAAACCTGGTTCAGCTACTAAGCCTTTTTATGGCATCAAACCTGTCATAGTAGACGAAACAGGAAAAGTTTTAAAAGGAGCCTGCAAAGGAAGGCTCTGTATGAGTGCGTCTTGGCCTGGACAAATGAGAACCGTTTATGGAGATCACCAGAGATTTATTGACACATATTTTTCACAGTATGATGGAAAATATTTTACTGGAGATGGATGTAAAAGAGATAGAGACGGCTATTATTGGATAACAGGAAGAGTTGATGACGTCATAATAGTTTCTGGTCATAATCTTGGAACTGCGGAAATTGAAAGTGCTTTTGTAGCACATAGTCGGGTGGCAGAGGCTGCCGTTGTTGGATTTCCACATGATATAAAAGGAAACGGACTTTACTGCTACGTTACTTTAAAGTCGGGTGAGCAGCCGAGTGGTGATTTAGAACGAGAACTTAAGCTCTGGGTGAGAAAACAGATTGGACCAATTGCAACACCAGATATTATACAGTTTGCTCCGGCTTTACCAAAGACTAGATCTGGCAAAATCATGAGAAGGATTCTCAGAAAGATTGCTGCAAATGAACATAACGAACTGGGTGATACAACAACATTAGCTGATCCGACAGTTGTAGACTCACTTATTGAGAATAGGCAAAATAAAAATATTAAAAACCTTTAAAATTTTTAGTCAAGTTATCAAATTCATTTTGAACAAGGTTCCATTTTAATTTAATTGAATTTAAAACTATTTCTTTATCTAACTCCTTAAGGTCCTCTGCAATTGGTGACCACTTATACAAAGATGTTCCGCTTTCTTTAAAGGGTTCATTTAAATAATGTGCGCTCCAATTAATTTTGCTTAATCTTTTGTCAAATTCTTCTTTGAACTCACTGATTATTTTTTCTGGTAGGCCATTTTTTTTTTCTTCATTTAAAATTTGTAAAAAAACTTGATTGATGTAATTTGTGCAATCAATATTTCTCTTTCCATAAAGGTAAGAAAATGTATAAAATATACAATCTAATAAAGAGCATGCATAAATATTCCACTTAGCAATATCTAAGGACTCTAAAAATACTTTGTCTTCAAACATCATTGTGTGTTTCAATCCCATTCTTGTTTTCACGTAACCGTAAAGAGTAGTTTGGGAAACATGAGCAGATCTTTCTCTAATAAACTTAATTAGTTGATCAGTTGTAGTTAAATTTTGAAATTTGTCTGTAATTTTTTTTATTGGAAAAAGGTATTCCCTCAAGGCCTTTATAATGTCCACCAATTTGTATAGATTCAATCTCACGTTGTATTTATAATATGCGTGTTTTTTTTTCCTTTATTTTCCTTGCTTTGTAACACCTCAGTTTGGGTTTTTTAACTTTTAATTACCACCTAGATGGGTATGATTAAACCATTAAATTACGAAAAAAACCTAAAGGGGGAAAAATGTCAAACAAAGAGAAACATTGGGTGAAGTCCAAAAACCATATGTTAATTACATTGGTTATTTGGTTCTTCTTCTCAACAGTTATCTTCATGTTCGGAGCTGAGATAAACTCTATGACTTTTCTTGGTTACCCACTAGCTTATTACATGACAGCTCAAGGATCACTTCTTGCGTTTGTATTATTAATATTCTGGTTTGCCGGTAAACAAGAAGACATCGACGAAGAGTGCGGTTTCGGAGAAAGGGAGGATAGCTAATGTTTAAAGGTGGATTTATACAAAACCTTCCTAAAATATACGGATTGTATACTGGTGGATTCCTTGTTTTCATCATTTTGATGGCAATATTGGAACAAGGTGGCGTGTCTAAAGAAGCAATTGGAATTATGTTCGTTGCTTTTACAGTTGCTATTTATGCTTTAATTGGATGGTTGTCGAGAACCGTTCAAGTGGATGCTTATTATGTAGCTGGAAGACAAGTACCTACAGTATTTAATGGAATGGCAACTGCAGCGGACTGGATGTCCGGTGCTTCTTTCGTTGCGTTAGCGGGTGGTGTTTACTTTGGTGGCTATGGTTACATGGCTTTCTTAGTTGGTTGGACAGGTGGTTACGTGCTTGTATCAACTTTATTAGCACCCTACCTAAGAAAATTTGGGTGTTACACAGTGCCTGACTTTATTGGAACAAGATACGGTGGAAACGGAGTAAGATTTTGCGCTGTATTAGTTCTAGTATTAGCATCATTTACTTATGTGACTGCGCAAATTAACGCTACTGGAACAATTGCTGCAAGAGCCTTGCAAATTCCATTTGAGTTAGGTGTTTGGGTAGGACTAGTTAGTATCTTGTTATGTTCAATGTTAGGCGGAATGAGAGCTGTTACTTGGACGCAAGTTGCTCAATATATAGTACTAATCATAGCTTACTTAATTCCAGTTTTCTGGATTAGTAACAGAATAGGTGGAGGAGTGTTCCCTCACTTAATGTTAGGCGATGAAGTAGCAAGGATAACTGAACTAGAACAATCATTTGGACTAGTAAAAAATAGTGCAGCGGATGTAAAAGCAGCTGGTGTACCAGGTGGCTTAAAATCTATAGCAGTTTCACACACAGGTGTACCTGAAGGTGGAATGGCTGTATGGAAATACATCTCGTTAGCAATGTGTATGATGATAGGAACTGCATCGTTACCTCATATTCTTATGAGATACTTTACGACTCCATCAGTGAAACAAGCTAGAAAATCAGTAGCATGGTCGCTATTCTTTATCTTCTTGCTTTACTCATCAGCTCCAATGCTTGCAACATTATCTAAAATTTCATTAATTGATCCTAATTTACCTACAGGTATTATAGGAAAACCAATTAGTGCGGTTATGGCTATTGATTGGGTTCAAGCATGGTCAGCTCAGAAACAAGTTTTCATCGCTGACTTTAATGGTGATGGCATACTTCAATTAAATGAATGGTTCATGAGAACAGGTGTAGTTGTGTTAGCTACTCCAGAAGTAGCAGGATTACCTTACGTAATTTCTGGACTAGTTGCTGCCGGAGGTATGGCTGCAGCGATGTCAACTGCAGATGGTCTTGTTCTTGCGATCGCAAATGCTTTATCACATGATATTTATTTCAAAATCATTGATCCAAAAGCAGACGTAAGAAAAAGATTAATCGTAGCTCGTGCACTTTTAGTAGTAATTGGTGCCGCTGGAGCATACAT
>MDSZ01083804.1_pt1 | contig 10005 bp, 7 predicted proteins | sample 811201 | NCBI WGS metagenome assembly MDSZ01 (sample SAMN05326647, study PRJNA326480) | marine metagenome | isolation source: seawater | place: Indian Ocean: North | collected 2010 | reverse complement strand
CTTTTAACAATCTTTGCAGCAGCTGCATATTCTCTCAAGCCTTTTTCTCCAAGCAAACGCGATACTAATAAAAAACTTACGTCCGTATCGGGTTGTTTTGAAAAATTATATTTTTCAGTATCTACCCCTGACCCATCAACGATATGCGTTTTTGTAGGATTCACAATACCATTTTTGATAAATAAATCCCTGTTGTCCTTATTTTGAAAAATAACAGCTTTTGAATTTTTTAAAGCAATGCTGTACAAAAAAGAAACTAATTTTGTTAATAATCTTCTTTTGAATGTCTTTCCTTGAAATGCAAAGCCAAGTCCTGTTATCAAAGCAAAAAAAGGTATTTTTCTAATTCTTGCAGAAATACCTCCCCAAATTACTAATTTAATACCATGTGCAAGAATTAAATCAGGCTGTTTTGTTTTAAAAAAGTTAGAGAGGCTGTTAAGTGTTCTTAAGTCGCCTATAAAACTTAAACTGTGTCTATTAAGAAATATGTCTTCATATTCAATACCCAGTCTATTCATATGAACAGCTGAGCTAGAATCAAGTTTAGAGGAAGAGGCAATTACTTCATGGCCATTTCTTAAAAAATCTTTTATTAAGTCTGCCCTAAAGTTTAATAGATCATTTGGTACAGTTCCAAGAATAATTATTCTCATTTTTTAGTTCAAATTAATTATAAAAGGTATTATTTATTTCAGAGAATTAATATACCAATCAATTGCTTCATTTAAGCCATCAGATACTCTATATTGTGGCCGATAGTCTAGAAATTCTTTTGCCTTATCTATACTTGCTTGAGAATGTCTAACATCTCCAGCTCTAAAATCTCTATAAACAGGCTTTTTTTGCTCAAGACCTTCTACTCTCTCAATTATCTTTTCTTCAATTAGTTTATAAAGCTCATTAAGACTGGTCCTTTGATTTAAAGCAACATTATAAACTTGATCAATAGCCTCTTGATTCGAAGTCATAGCAGCTAGTATATTAGCCTGTACAGCATTTTCGATATAGCAAAAGTCTCTACTAGTCTCACCGTCTCCATTTATATAAACCTCTTTATTATTTAAGATAGACGCAACCCATTTTGGAATGACTGCCGCATATGCACCATTAGGGTCTTGTCTTTTTCCGAAAATATTAAAATATCTAAGTCCAATAGTCTTAAGATTATAATTTTTTGCAAAAACATTTGCGTAAAGCTCATTTACAAGTTTAGTTACTGCATATGGGCTCAGTGGATTGCCGATTATATTCTCAATTTTAGGAAGATCAGTATTATCTCCATATGACGAGCTAGATGCAGCATATATAAATCTTTTAACTTTTTTATCTTTACTAGAAATAAGTATGTTTAAAAATCCATTGATATTTGCTTCATTAGTTGCAAGTGGGTCCTCTATTGATCTAGGAACAGAGCCAAGAGCTGCTTGATGTAAAACATAATCAACACCATCGCATGCTTGCATGCAATCATTTAAATTTCTTATATCTCCATTGATAAAATTAAAATTGCAACTTTGATCTCTCGAGGAAATATTATTTGCATCTTGCAAAGCCTCATCAATATTGTATTGATGACCCGTCTCAAAATTGTCGAGACCTACTACTTTTTGATTTAAGATTAATAATTTTTCAAGTAAATTAGAACCTATAAATCCTGCAACACCTGTAATAAGCCATGTTTTCTGATTTTTTTGTAAATACTCTTTCAGTTCTTCATATTTTTTCATTTACAGTCTGCCATCAACATTTTCACTACTAAGTAAATATTTAATATCATAAATTACGTGATTTTCTTTTCCAAAAGTCTTTATTTGTTCTGGTGATAAATTTTTAAAAACATCATGTGCAACTGCTAAAATTATTGCATCATATTTACCTTTCTTAGGTTCTTCAATTAACTTAATATTATTTTCATCTATAGCAGCATCCATATCAACCCAAGGATCATATACCTCAGTTGAGCAATTAAAATCGTCGAACTGCTTTATAAGATCAACTACTCTTGTATTTCTAATATCAGGACAATTTTCTTTAAAGGCTAAGCCCATTATCAATATATTTGCGCCGTCTACATGGATGCCTTTTTTATTCATTAACTTTGATACTTGATCTGCAACAAAAAAACCCATGTTATCGTTTATCCTGCGACCTGCAAGAATCATTTCAGGGTTATGACCAACTTCTAATGCTTTATGAGTAAGATAATAAGGATCGACACCTATACAATGTCCACCTACTAAGCCAGGCCTAAATGGCATAAAGTTCCATTTCGTGCCAGCTGCTTCTAAAACTGATTTAGTATCGATATTTAATTTATTAAAGATGAGCGAAAGTTCATTTATTAAAGCTATGTTTACATCTCTTTGAGTATTCTCAATTACCTTAGCAGCCTCAGCAACTTTTATACTACTTGCCTTGTGAGTGCCCTCAACAATGATCTCTTGATATAACTCGTCAACTATTGTTGCAATCTCCGGATTTGATCCTGAGGTAACTTTTTTTACCGTTGAAATACGATGTTCTTTATCTCCAGGATTGATGCGCTCTGGAGAATATCCGCAGAAGAATTCTTTGTTAAAGGATAAACCAGATTTGGCTTCAAGAATAGGAACGCATATCTCCTCAGTTACTCCAGGATAAACAGTTGATTCATAAATAACTATATCTTCTTTTTTTAGAATAGAGCCAATTGCTTTACTAGCATTTTCTAATGGAGATAAATCAGGTTTTTTATGTTTATCAATTGGAGTTGGGACAGTTATTATAAAAATTTTACATTCTTTTAAATCCTCAAGACAGTTTGTGAAGCTTAAGTGAGTTGCATTTTTTAATTCTTGATTAGTAGTTTCAAGAGTATTGTCTATACCTTTCTTTAACTCTTTAATCCTATCTTCATTTATGTCAAAACCGATAACTTTACGCTTGGTACCAAATTCAACTGCTAGTGGTAATCCAACATATCCCAGTCCAACTACTGCTATTGACGAATCAGTATATTGCATAAGTTATCCTCATAAATTAATTAATTCTTTTCAAGCCAAGCTTGGAACATTAAAACATTCCATAACTGGTGATGCCAGTTTCGTTCACCATTCAAATGCTCCAACCATTTACTTCGAACAAATTCTACATTAAAAAAACCTTCTTCATGTAAACGTTTTTCATCTAACAGAGCCTCAGCCCATTCCTTTAATGGCCCTCGCAACCATTCAGCTAAAGGAACTGCAAATCCCATCTTTGGTCGTTCAATTAGATCTTTAGGAACATATTTATAAAGAACCTCTCTAAGCACCCATTTAGTTGTACCATTACGTATTTTGAATTCAACTGGCAATGAAGCTGAAAATTCAATAACTTCTGGATCTAGAAATGGTACTCTGGTTTCAAGGGAAACTGCCATAGCAGCTCTATCAACCTTAGTTAATATATCAGTTGGCAAATAGGTTATTAGATCATAAGCCATCATCTTCTCAATAGAGTCTAATCCTTCAAAGTGCTCTATATCATCATTTAATATTGTTTTATGTTCATTCGCATTTATGAGCCAATCTGATGGGTTGTGGATCTGTGATATTAACTTGAAGTGTAAATCGCGAATTGATTTAGATGAAAGAATATTAGCAACTTTATGCAGTTTATGACCAATGTTTGCAAAACGTTTACTCATTAAACTACCTAACAAGCTATCCCACTTTTCCTCTGTCATGCCCAAAATAGTTTTAGACATTAATTTCCTTAAAAAAATTGGGCTTTTTAAAATTTTATTAAACATTTTTTCACTAAAAACATAACGATTATATCCACCAAAGAGCTCATCGCCTGCATCTCCAGATAGGGCAACAGTTACCTCTTGCTTAGCAAACTTTGAGACCAAATATGTTGGTATCTGAGAAGAATCAGCAAATGGCTCGTCATAAATATCCGGTATATGGGGAATAACATCTAGTGCATCATGATCAGTCACATACTTTTCAAAATGATTAGTCCCAAGATGCCTGGCAACTTCTCCAGCATGCTTAGCCTCATCAAACTCTTTGGCATTAAAACCAATACTAAATGTGTTTACGTTTATGTTTGATTGTGATTGCATTAAAGCAACAATTGTACTTGAGTCTATTCCTCCAGATAAAAAAGCACCTAATGGTACATCTGATTGCATTTGAGAGGATACAGCATTTGATAAAATAGTCTCAAGCTGATTTACTGCCTCAGATGGGGTAAAAGAAAATTGAGCCATATTTCCTTTTTTGTATATAAACTCTGTTGACCAATAACTATGCTTCTTAATTTTTTTTGAATCTGCATGAATTTGTATTATTTGACCAGGTTCTAATTTGTAAATATCTTTGTATATCGAATGCGGTGCCGGTATTGAATTAAATCTTAAAAATAATGCCAATGAATTTCTATCTATTGGATTATTAAATTCTGGAAACTTTTTTATTGATTTTAATTCAGAAGCAAAGACAAACTGTCCTTTTACCCATCCATAATATAGCGGCTTCTCTCCAATTCTGTCACATGCTATCGACAAATTTTGAGAATTTTTATCCCACAAAGCTATAGCAAACATTCCCTTAGATTTGAGTAGTGTTTTTTCTAATCCCCATTCTTCAATAGCAGCCAAAAGAGTTTCTGTATCAGAATGGCCAAACCAATTTCTTTTGTTAATTAACTCTAACTCTAATCTAAGCTCCTTGTGATTATAAATCTCTCCATTAAATACTATTACATAGTTATTTGATATTGAATGCATAGGCTGATTGCCAGCTGAACTTAAGTCGAGAATAGACAACCTGGCATGCGCAAGACCGATATCTGATTTTTCATCAAACCATATACCCTTGTTATCGGGACCACGATGATCAATCGCCTGTGCCATTTTGGCTAGACAGTTTGATGGATTTGGGGTTTCACCAACATATCCTGCTATTCCACACATTTATTAAATTTCCCTAAAAAATCCTAATGAATGAATAACGTCATAGTTATTGTTATATATTGAGAACTTTGCTTTAAAATGTTGCAAAACTAAGTCAAATATCAATGCTTAACACCCTTGTTTAAAATTAAATTACCGTGTTTTAAATATAATTCATAAGCCATACCAACAATCACAATAACAATAAAAGGAAATTTATATCGAACAGCCGTTCCAAAATTATAGACAACCAAACCATAAATACCCAACGCAGCAAATAAATATATCAGCCATTTAAAAGCAATTTGTTTATCCATTTTAGATGTTCTTACAAACATAAAACTCAGGAAAATTAATATGAATATATTTTCAAAACTTTGAAGAAATGTTAGAAAACTATCAGCTTCCCAAGGCAAGGGCTTCATTAAAAAATAAGGTGCAGATTGCATAGCTATGATTATGAAATCTTCAATAGTTCTCATATGGACATATGCATTGCGCCTTCCTCCATCATCAATGTACATATTTAGCCTGCTTATATCGAGGAGCTCAATTATAGTCATAATAAAAGGAGCTAGCGAAGCTATTACGATAATTAAAAACATATATCTGAATCTGTATACAAAAGAATCTCGGGAAAAATAAAGGTGCGCTACAAAAAAAACAATTACTAATAAAAAGTTTTGATATTTAAATAATATTAATGGTAGAGCAGATATTACTGCCAGTAATCTTCTATTTTCTATAAAAAGAATCACAGATAAGATCATAAATATTAATACTAATGTATCTCTGAGAGCCAATGAGCTATAAAGAAGCAAGCTTGGATAGAACACTAAGAACAAAAGAGGCCAGCCACGTAAGTTCTTGGACGAATAGAGCCAAATGATAAGAACAGTAACCAAAAATCTATTAAAAAAACCTAAACTTTGAATTGTTTCTATATAAGGCAAAGGAATCAAAGCTAACATCCAGCTGGCGTTCTCAACTGTTGCAGATTCAGAAAAACTGTCTAATGCAAAATAACGAATACCCTTAGAAACATTATAGTACTGAAATTGATCAGGCATATATCGTGCTGGGAAGAGAACTTCATTAAGAAAAAATGGTGTAAATGCAAGCAAACAAAGAAAAAAAGATAACCACAATGGAATTAAACCAATTCTAAATGATACTAATATTACTATTAGTATTGCGAATAAGTTTGCTATGTCATAAATAAACATTTACTAAGCTCATGTAATTAATTATGGGCAATTAATCATTGCTTGCCCATGCCTCTTTGTATTTTTTTAACATTTTTTCAAGAGTAAAATGATCGGCAATTCTTTTATGACATTCATTTTTTCTTTTAACCCAAGTTAAATTATCTGATTGTTTTTCATCCACAGCTTTAAAAACAGCATTGGCTATAGCCTTTGGATCTTTAGGTGATACGACCCACCCGGTATTATCGACAATTAATGAAGCATCACCAACATTGGTTGTCACACAAGGAGTGCCACACGCCATTGCTTCGTTGAGAACATTTGGAAAAGCCTCTGATATAGACGAAAGTACAAATAAATCAATCCCATTCATCACTGCAGGAATATCATTTCTTTCTCCAAGCAAAAAAATATGATCAGTCAGTTCATTCTCTCTTATCTTACATACCAAATCATCATTATTATGATCAAGATCCTTTCCAACAAGTACAGCTGAATAGTTGAAACCTTTTTTATTTAAAAAAGCAAGAGCATCGATTAAGTTGCTCTGATCCTTTAGGGGGTGATAACTGCCAACGTGACCAATAAGAAAAGTATTATCTGAACAGCCTAGCTCATTTCTAAAATCTTTACGCAAAATATCATTTTGAGAGAAGTTTTTTATGTCATAGCCATTTTGTATAACTAATCCTTTTGACTTGTTAAAACCAATTGATTCTTGAATTTGTCTAGATTTTTCAGCACAATAAATTATCTTTTTTGGTACAAAGTTTGATAAAAAAGCATTGCATTTTAATACAAAAATTGTTGAAAATTTAACTTTGCCTGGTAGCAAAATTGTATGGTGGACACCCCAAAAAATATTTTTAATTCCTGAAAATCTAGCTGCTATTCCCCCAATAAGATCAGCATGTATTAACCAGGTTTGAATAGCATCTGGTTTAATTTTTTTAATAAGCTTATAAAGTTTGAATAAACCAAAAATCCTGATCTTTCCAACAGGAAAATTTAGTGAGTGTATAGAAAAATTATGCATGCTTGAAAGAGATTGTGAATCTTTAACATAAGACAAAGAGATAATTTCATGTTCATGCTCTTTATCAAATTGACATAAATTACATAGGAGTGTCTCAGCGCCCCCTTTATTTAATCCAGTGATTATGTGTAAAATTTTCATCTATATTACTGCATTGAGAAATTTGAAAAACTTTAGTGAAAATTATCCATCAATTACTTAAAGGTAATTTAATCTAATCAAAGTTTTTTTAAAATTTTATTCAAATAAAATAATGTGTACTCTTTTATATTTTGAGGTTTAATTATATCAAATGCTTCGTCTATATATGGAATAGCTTCTTTGAATTTAGTTCTTTGAAATAAGATTACCTTAGCTAAAGAAAGCCTATTTTCTTTTCTTCTTTGCTTGATTTCATTTTGAGGCAATAATTCTTTATTTAAAGCTAAGTTAAGAAAGTCCTCTACTCCATTATAAGCATAATATGGATCTGACTTACTCCATGAATCTGCTCGCATATGTTGTATAAACCCAATCCTATTAACTCCAAAAAACAATCCCTTCTTTGCAATTCTTAGAAGGAATTCGAAATCTTCATTAAATTTGAGAGATTCATTATATCCATTAACTTCATTAACTATGTCTCTTCGAAATAAATGATGTGTTATTTGTCCAGGAATACCATTATTACGCCCAATCAAACGAACATTTAGCTTTCCATCAGTTTCAAAAATTTTTTCTTTAATTTTCCTTTTATTATCTATGAGCTTTATTTTACTGCAATATATAGACGCATAATTTTGATCCAATGATTCTAATATTTCCTCGCGCCATTCTAAGGAGTTTTTCAATAGCTCATCGTCAGCATCAAGAAAAAGAATAAACTCTCCTTTTGCTAATTTAATTCCAACATTTCTGGCGCTTGATGGGCCACCATTTTTTTTCTTTTTAAGGATTATAGAAATATCTGTATGGTTATGAAATGAATCAACAATCTCCTTGGCTTGATTGTCGCTTGATCCGTCATCAATAATAATTATCTCTTTTGGTTTCGAGGTTTGGTTGATGACTGATGGTATTGACCTTTTTAAATATTCAGCATCATTAAATGTTGTGATAATTACACTAGTTTTAGGTATTTTGTTTTGATCCATTGTCTATATTGTCTTGATATTTATTTATTTGATCTAATAAAAAATCACCAAATACTATTTCATCAAAATCATGATAAAAGTCTTTTGACCACTTATAAACATCATCGCAACTCTTATCATAGATTTCTTTATTGTCCATTCTAGTCAATATATTTTTAAAATCTTTATAATCCTTAATCACCATATCTTTACAAGGATACTTATACTGCTTAAAAAAAATATCATTAGGTGAAAATTGCCAATTTTTTTGCATATCAATAAATATTGTAGGAACTGACATTACTGATGCATCTATAGAAGAGGTTGAGCTAAATGTAATATGAATGCTGCTCTCTGAAAGCAGATGATTGAGAGGCTTTTCATTTTCAAAGGATGTAAATGGATATTCTAATTTAATTTCTGGACAATTAAATTTACTATATCTTGGATGGTGTTTAAAAATAATTTTATATCCATGATCTGATAAAAATTTAGCATTAATATCTAAGAGTTTTGTAATTATCTCAACGTTCTGCTTATTTATTTCATCCAAATTTTGATCTGGAGCAATCTGAAGTGTGAACAGAATTTGTTTATTATTATCTATTTTTTTGCTAGCTCTATATGCCCTCTTATTTACGCCGACATTGATAACATTAGCATCATTAAAAAATTTAGATTTGTCATTATGTATTAATATATTTTTAAAAAGGTCTGCATGAACAAGGGTCGTTAAATTATTTTTTATCTTGTCTTCAGGAGGATAACCATTTTTTAAATACCAGTGATGGCCATTCCAAATAGTTCCATGCTGATAATCTACTACACAAGCATCGGGATTAATGGCTCTCCATAGAGTCGAGTTGTTCCAAATAAGAGTGATATAAACTTTGGAATGAAATTTTGCAAAAAATATTCTTTTGAGTATTTTTGAAATCTTTACTTCTCGCAAATAGATTTCGTTTTCAGTGATTGGTTTTTTGTTAAGAAAATTTAATAATTTTCTTAATATTATTTGTAATAAAGATATAAAAATAAATGGTGTCGATTTTTTATTAACTTTATAATTCGAATAAGATTTAAAATATGTTTCTTCGAATACGACATAACTCAATTCATTTTCAATACAATACTTTATCATAGGACTTAATAGATAATTCTCACCCTCTTGTCCTCTATTAAAAAAAGATGTACTTATAAAAACCACGTCATAGTTTTTTGAAGTTAAAATTAATTTTATGAAGTAAATAAAGGAAGATATAAAATCTTTAAAGTTATTTGTGGTCATTGATGTTTAATATTTCAGTCTTTTTTCTGCAATTTTGAAATCTTCGATACTATCAATATCAATTTTATCCTCTGGATTAATGATTAATGGATATATTTTATTACCAGATACACTTCCACTTAATAATGTTTCTCTTCGAGCAGCCTCGATATCACCAGTCATGGAGTAAGCTTCAGGCAACTCTTGTCTAGGAAAATTATAAGGTTCTTCTATACCAGAAATCATGGAGCTAATACTGCCATCTTCATTAATTCCTAAGACTCTGTATGGGTGTTCCTTTGCCCTTGCAACTGCTCTAACAGATGTTGCAGTAGGGTTTTTATTAAGTATATCGATTGATTTTTCTATAAGTCCTTCTGGCCTCAATGGTGATGTAGGCCTTAGCAAAATATATATATCATAAATATCACCAACTGAATCAAGATAATCCAAAGCGT
>MDSZ01268830.1_pt1 | contig 10006 bp, 15 predicted proteins | sample 811201 | NCBI WGS metagenome assembly MDSZ01 (sample SAMN05326647, study PRJNA326480) | marine metagenome | isolation source: seawater | place: Indian Ocean: North | collected 2010 | reverse complement strand
TTTGCTAAAACTTGAATACCTTGCTGGAAAGTACCAATGCCCAACACATCCATGTTGGTGACATCTTGATACGTTAAAGTACCGCCAACAGTAACATTACCACTGAAAGATCCAGATGCTGCTGTTACAGAACCGACCGTAATGTTAGGAGTTCCAGTAAGTCCACCAGCAGTTCCAGAAGCATTGCCAGTGACATCACCGGTAAGGTCACCCGTAACATTACCTGTTAAAGGTCCATAAAATACACCAGATTGAACAGATGTTGCAGCAGTAACAACACCTACAGTGGTTAAACCTGTAACCTGTAAAGTGGTTAGCGTTGTAATGCCACTTACGTTGACATTATTTAAAAATTTTGCGGAAGTCGCAGTTTGTATATTATCTGTGCTTGCAACACCAGTAAGTCCAGAACCATCACCAGAGAAGGTGGTTGCAGTAATAACACCAACGCTCAAATCTTGAGTCGTTGATAATGCGGTAGTAAAACCAGCTAAGTCTGATATTCTAGACATTCTATTGCCTTTCTAGTTATTTATCTGCTGGTATATTTATTGTATATCAAAATCTGGAAATCGTATCTACTAAAACATTTCCTGAGATAGATATCCTGTCCTCATCACAGTTGTAAAAAGGATACACTTGGTGACGTAATTTTGATGGGAAAAATAATAACGTACCTTCATTTTCTGGATTCAAATGATAATCGTGAGTTTGTATTTCACCTAGGATATTAGTGAACTCAAATGAAAAAGTGCCTATGTTATCACTATTAGCATTTTTTGATATTGGATTTTTATTTTGCTGTTCATGATGATAAGGTATCTTCAACCAAACAACAAAACTGTAAATTCCAGTATGATCGTGTGAAGGGTTGAACTCATTCTGTTTTTGATAGTTCACCCACATTTTTTCTAAGTAATATGGATGAGAACCCTTGACTGGCACATTCCTACCAAGGTTGTAAAAATATTTGTGATAATCGCGGCAAAGATGATGTATTGTATTTTCCCAAAACCAGTTATTTTTGTCTTCAAAATAATTACTATTGTCAATCACTCCAGCTAAGGCATGTTTAGCAGAGTTCTCTTGTCTAGTATTAACACAATCCCAAAGATGGTTTACTTCTTCTTCAGAAAGTTTTTTTTCTAACCATCCAAGATTTGCTGGAGTATATATTTTTAGATTTTCTTCCATTATCGCACACTGTCCCACGCACAATGTGCCCTTACTCCGTCAGCGATAACATAGTGAAAGAAAATTTGATGATAATAATATTCTTTATCTTTTCTGCGAAGAATAATGTCTCTCTTTTTGCGCCTTGGTTTAGGCATCGGGTCACGCCAGTGTGGACGTTCACAACCCTTATAGATCATACCATCACCTGCTTGAAGAACTACAGAATGATCTTCACCCGGAATCAGAATTTCTTGCCTGGTTTCATCTTTATAAGTATCCGGCGTTTTAATACAAATAGGCCAGTCAGCATCTTTGCCTTCAAGATTAGTGCTAACATGAACAGTTACTGAAATCTCACATGCATCACGATCAGTATGTGGCGTTAGTTCTTGACCAGGATAGTAGAATCGATCATAATAATAGGTATTATACAATTTACGTCCAAGACATTTCTCTAACTTCATGCGAATGCCAGAGTGAATCGCACGATACTGTGGATGCCAATAACGGGCGGTAGAACCTTCAACTTGACCTTCATTTTCAATATAGTTGAAGTTCTCAATACTTTTACTAAAATAATAATACTGTCCCTTTCTTTCTGGAACAGGATGATAAAGTTCTTCTGGATCCCAAAGGTTTTTAATTACAAGATATCCATACTTGTCAAAACTATCATTACGAGTCCATGATAACCCAGACACTAATCTTTCAGTATGGGCAATCTCTTCTTTAGTCATTTCTTGTGACATGTTCTACCTCATTTCCAACGGGGTCCAACGGTCCATCCAACGATAGACTTACGCACACCTTTTGTCACTTTCAAAACTCTGTGTTGTGTGCGAGAATCAAATAAAACAATACATCCTCTCTGACGTGGAACAATATATGATTTACCCGCCTCATCAAGAAGCTGCACATTACCACCTTCGTAATCATCTGGATCAGAGAGTTGCATGGCGAAAGATAACTTACGAACCATCTCTACATTTTCGTTGATAAAGTCTTGACCTAGACCTTCAGAGCGATTACCAACAGTTACAGGTTTATATTGAGAAGAAAGTCCCGCGTCATTATGCCATCCGTAAAACTGACCCTCTTCATATCGAGTATATTGTAGAGATTCATTATCAATATTCCTCAGATCATACAAAAAGTTCTCACGGTTTGCGCGTTGAATATAATGCCACAAGAAACCACCGACCCAGTGATGAGTGGGAATCCAAGCATTTTGAGAGTTACGCTTTTCTTTATTCAACTCATCACCAGCAAGTCTAGAGTCTTGCATTTGAACATCAAATCTTTGAGAAACATCTCTCTCAATAATATCTACAATATCTTTGGGCAAGTCCGTAAAGTACCAAACTGATTGATATGCCATGCACCTATAATATATTCAGTGTTATTATATATCAGTAAACCTTAAAGGTCAATCGTAGATGATGTTTATACCTTTAATCTTTCTTCTAATAGTTTTCTTATCTATTTTTAAAACTCTCTGTATGTCATCATCAGTAAAGTCAAGAACTTTCAATGTATGAGCAAGTTTCTTTAATTTTTTATCTGCTTCAGTGTTCATATGAAAGTTGCAACCATTACTATTCTTTTTTGTCCTGGAAGTGGTTGTCCAGAACCATGAATTCCGTCAAAAATAATTATAGAATCTTCCTTAGGAGAAAACACATTTATCACCTCATGGTCTTCATTATATAGAAGAGTATCTCCTTCAGAGTTATCAAAATAAATTAAAAGATTTTCATGCGCGAAATCATGGTCCAGATGAGGAATAGTTGGTTTACCGTCAATGTAATGTATGCAATTAAAATTTATTCTCAGTATACAATTTGTTTTAATATTATTAAATGAAAATATTTCCTTTAAAACTTGATCAACTAATCTGATATGCTCAGAACTTTCTCTTGGATATAGTGTAAGATCATTAGATGGTCTGTCTAAAATACAATGACTAAAAAAAGGAATATTAGTAAAACCTTCTTCTTTCACACCATCAGTGCTGTTTTGTTTCCAGAACCATGGAAAAGTATCACTTAAAACAATTTTTTTAAGTAATAGATAATTTTCAGTTATTGGATTTTTTATTTCATTCAACATCGCCGTAATAATTTTCTCTCAAATAGTTGAACAAACTTGGTTCCTCTTCAGCGTATGCATCCCACTTTGATTTTAAACTGTCCCAACGTGAAATAATTTTTGACAATTCAACCTCAGTATCTTCTCTATTTTGCTCAAATTCTCTTTTCATAATGTCAGTTATGGTAAGAGTATGATAGTTCATGCCGTTAGCTATGCAATGCCAACCACCCTTTTCATGGTTTCCATCTTTATCATTTTTTGCATCTAAAGCTTTTCTAAAGTCACAATCTTCAAGGATACGATCTCTAGGAGTCTCTCTAGTTGTAATGTCTCTCCAATAAGGTGTATCTTGTCTTACAGATAGTTTATAATGCAAAGCTACGAACTTTGCGAAACCATCATATAGTTTGAAGGTTCTTTCATTGTAAGCATCAATATCCCATTGACTAATTTTGTCCCTACTCAAAGTGTCAACCAGAGACAATAAAAACTCATGAACAGTGAATAGACCATTACTTTCTAAAGGTTCAATGAAACCAGCAGAAAGTCCAATTGCTACTACATTTTTATGCCAGGTTTTGTCATGAATTCCTATCCTCATTTTAATATTTTTAAACTCTAAGTCATCAGAAATTCTATCCTCATTTGGTAGGGTGGTTTTAGTTCTTAAATGATTTTTGAACTGTTCTAAAGCCTCTTCATCTGATATGTATTTGTCACTGTACACATATCCTGTGCCTATCCTACTCCACAGGGGAATATTCCACACCCACCCATTGTCAATAGCAGTGCAATTTGTATATGGTTCTATTTCTTTTTCTTTATCAACATATGGTATTTTAGTTGCCCACGCTTTATTATTGGGTAACAAATCACTATATGAATTGAACTTGACTCCTAAAGCACTACCTAACAACATACTTTTCCAACCGGTGCAATCAACGAAAAGATCACCAGTAACTGTTAGTTCATTATCCAACATCACCTCTGTTATCCCATCATCATCAGCGATGACATGCTCAACATTTGCATCAATATGCTTGACACCCCTTGGGATACAATATTTTTCTTTTAACCACTTTGCGAATTTTTTCGCATCAAAATGATATGCGGCATCATGCTTTAAATCAAAGTTTTCAAACCGACCATGAAAATTATTACTAATTTTATTTTTTTCAATCAGTGACATTGCAGGGAAAAAGGTCCTTACATAGTCCTGTGAAGAAGTGTCTTTATGAAATATTTTTTTAAGTAACCAAGTGTTCTGGTTGTAAGACTTATCATCTATATAAATGTTGCCAAATGGATAATGATAATGCCCATAATCTTTTTCGTAAAAATCTGTGAACTTGATACTCAGTTTAAGAGACGCATCAGTTTCAACAAGAAAGTCTTTCTCTTCGATACCTAAGGCATACATCCAATAATTGATATGTCCTAGTGTGCTTTCACCTACCCCTAAAGAGGAGTTTGATGAGCTGTCAATAATGACAACTTGTTTGTCTGGAAAGAAATTGATAAGAGTAGCTGCTGCCATCCATCCAGCAGATCCTCCACCTACTATTACGATACTTTTAACGTCTCTATTCTTCATCAGAAATTACCAAACTGAACCATAGAATATCTTCCAAGATTTTTGTTGAGATCTTGTGAACTCATTTTAAGTTCATCAACACTGTGATTTATAACTGATGGAAATATGACCATTTTATTATTTTCTACTTCTATTTCAACATCATAATCATCAAAGTAAAAGTTGCCCCCCTTAAATTTTTTAGGTTCTTTAAAAAACCAAGTTATTGCTGTAAAATATGCCGTATCCTTATGAGTATGATAATAGTCAGTATTTTCATAATATGAAATTAAAGTAGTGTCCTTTAACAACCCATCTTGATGAAAATACCAATGAGGATGATTCATCCAAATAATTTCTCTAAGAGCAAAAAGTTTTCTATTAATTTGTAAAATGTTTGAATACTTTCTGTCAGCAAAAACATTATCTAACCATACACCATTATTTTGCTTCAGATATTTTTTTTCTTCACTTCCTTCCATTGGTTTAGTAGCTGAACCAGTATCAGCAGGACCAGATAATTTTTGGGTATGACCCAAAAACTTTAACTCCTCCCATATACTTTCAAGTTGTCCACTATCATACAAATCCCTGACTATAATATACGGAAAGGGGTTACTAATATGTTGAACATTCATAACGATACCTCAATATTCTTAGTTTAAACCACATGCAGTTTATATGCAAGTGTGATTCTCAGTCCATGAAAGTCTTTTGATATTGGTTGAGAGTGATGAGGAATATTTCCATTAAAATACACTCCACTAAAAGCATCTGGATAAATTGTTACAAAATTATCACCATCTGCAAAAACAGTTGCTCCGGCATATTCTACTTTCCAATCATCATTAATATAAATTAAAAGAGTTCTTCCCTCTTCTCTATCATCATCTGTATGAAAATATCCCTGTTGTCCGAAGGTATGTCCATTTAAATATATTCTATTATATTCTACGTCCTCATCAAGAAGTTCTTTTATGACAAACTTTATTCTACGAAATAAGACATCATTAAAAAAATGATCTTTCTCAAGATTTAAAAACCAAAAAGGTTTATCTCTGTTATCTTCGTTACTAGTGCCCTGAAATTTCCACCCAGGTGCATCATTATCATTACAAAACGAATTTATTTTTTCAGTCAGTTGTATCTTGTCATCATCAGACAAGATATCAAATAATCTTGCAATCATGTAGTTTCAAAAAAATATATTATCAGTGATTTCCTTCGGTGTCGAAAGACTGGTTAAATGATTTATCAACAAAACCAGATGCAGAACCTACCTTAACCACAGCAACACCATGTCCTCCATGGTTTGTGCCGTAAGAACCATTACCTGTTCCAGGAGTTCCAGTTCCTGGTGCTCTAGTGTTTCCTCCACCAGCACAGAAATAACCTTGGTGTGGAGCAATACCTGGCAGGTTTAAGTTTTGATCGTCATATCCATATGGACGAGCATCATATCCATTACTACCAGGACCTGCTCCACCACCTGCTTGGTTACATCCTGTACCACCGCTTCCATTATCCAAATCTGCACCAGGTGCTTGTCCGCCACCTGCGCCACCATTACCTTGGTTATTGTGTCCACAACCACCTGCACCTCCAGAACCACCAGGACGACCACCATACTGTCCAGCAGGTTGTCCAGCAGCAGATCCACCTCCGCCACCACCGGGTGCTTGAGCACTTATTCCACTCTGTGCTGTGATAGTGGTGGAACCTCCATTGTGTCCGCAACCAGCCTGCGATCTACAGTTCTGTCCACCATGTCCAACACTAATTTGACAGGTTCCAGTTCCAGTATATGAACCATCATACAAGACAAATCTACCGGCACCTCCACCACCGTGAGAGTGTCCAGTGGGTTGAGCACCTGAACCACCTCCCCCTCCACACAGCATCAAACTAACTCCGCCGGTCTGAGTTCCGTCGGCTCCTCTTATATATTTCGTATTTCTATAAAATTTGCTAGCAGCACCACCAGCAATAGTAACTGTTCCACTTTGAGAACTGTTACTACCTTGACCAGCTGTGTTTGCAAATCTGTAGAACGTGCTGCTTACCCCAGTAATTGTAGCAGAACCAGTTCCTGTAATTGAGGTGATGGCTTCAGGTCCCAGCGGAGCTGTGATGCCAATTCCTATATCAGAGGTAATATGAAAAAGAGTGTTTAAGCGTTTGAGTGCGTTCATATTATTATCTATGAATTAAAGACCGAAATGCGAGACCACACATGCTGGAGGAGTTGGCCAGGTGACGTTTGCGGGGTCACTTGTATTTGCTGGTAAATCTCTTAATGATGATCTATAAGTTAATAAAAGTGCTTTTTGGGCGTCAGTAATTACGTAGTCAGAGACCATTAATTGATCTGTTTCAAGAAGTCTAGCGTTCCTTTCACTTCGCATAGCATCCCAAAGTTCCTCTGTGGTTAAACCACCATTTGCTGGTTTCTCAACTACGCTCCACCTCAAATTAGTAGAGTCCCATGATAACTCATGAGTAAGAGAGTCATAATCTGGTTGTGTGTATGGTCCTGTTGCGCCAACATCTGCAAGTTCTTCTGCAGTAAATGTATCAGGATTTGTTCTTACCTGTCCGGTAGAAAGACGGATAGAAGTGACAAAAATTGGTTCGGCTTTACCGAATGAAAAATACTTAGTTGCCATTGGTTAATACTCCTAGTGCTCTTTGTCTTAAATCAATCATCAGTGATGATTTCATAAGAGCAAACCAGATGGAAGGCGTTACCCGCTGATGCAGTTGCTACTAGTGAATGACCTTCCTGAACATACAATCCAGACGCTCTATCTACCACCATAAGAGACGTATCTGCTGTGATGGCAAGGTTGTCAGTAATTTTAAATGCTGTACCACCACCAGCAGCGCCAGTATTCCAAGAAAGAGTCAGGTTTGCTGTCGATGAGCTCTCATTACAAGCACTAATCATATTTACTTTGAAAACTTCGCCTGTACCGACACCGTTTGAGAGTAAAACAGTAGCACTTGTGTCAGATAAATCTAAACCGGTTGTTGTACCAGCGATAGACGTAACATTAACAATATTTGGATTTGCCATCTTCCGTTTATACGAGTGATTTATTTATAGAGTTATTTATTAAAAAAATCAAGTTCTAAACTCATCGAACTTGAGAATATATTTTAACGCGATAGTTTTTCCAGGGGTCACAACTGGCATATTAGTGATACCAGAACCATCACCAATGAATGACGTTGCTGTAATTACACCAGTAACATTTGTGCCGCCACCACATGTTAAAGCATAACCCACCGCGACTGTTCCACCGGTATCTAAAACTGGTGCTCCAGTGCCTGCTCTATTAGCAATTTCGTCTACTTTAAGTGATGACATTTTATTAAGAAATAAAGTTTAAGGAAACTACTTTACCTAATGCTGCAAGAGGTAAATTTGTCATGGTTGAACCATTACCCACAAAAGATGTTGCAGTGACTATTCCAGTTGCATTCAAACCAGGTGCGGTCAACGCAAATCCTGACGAGACAGTAAGTCCAAAAGGAAAACTAACAGCTATTCCAGTAGTTACTGGTGCTATGTTATCTACTCTTAATTGAGATGCCATATCTTTAAGTAATTAATGAAATTGCAATGCTTTTTGCAGCACTAACTCCTGGTAAATTAGTTAGACCAGAACCATCACCGATAAATGATGTTGCAGTCGCAACACCGGTAATGTTTATGTTATTAGCAGTAATCGTCTGATTAGCTGCTACGCCCAACCCTTTGTCAAAGGTGATAGCACCTGTTCCCTCTTCATTAGTAAGGATGTTAATTTCCAGTTTTGACATATTAACTCCTTACAATACAGAGTAAGAAACACCAGCACCAACGGTGATAGTAGCTCCAGAACCGACTGTCACGGGACCGAACTGTGCATAATTAAAATTTGTATTAGAGAGTTCAATAGAGGAAGATATCACGTTGGGATTTGAAAGCATGTTAGCAGTGATAATACCAACGTTTACCTCATCAGAAGTAGCGACTTCCTCAATTGTTCCACTATTTGAATTATAGACTAATGGTATTCTTTCTGGCATTTGGGTTCACTATCCCCCGTAGTTACTAGGTTATTTATATTTATGCAGGTACTACAACTGTCGAACCACTTCTACGAGTTATTTCAAGTCCTGACGCAAGAAGATTAACTGATGCAGCAGACTCAATTCTTCTACCAATAGTAAGTGTCTTACTTATAGTCACAACTGCAGTGGTTAAACCTACAACAGTTGCACCAGCACCCACAAAGTTTATGTGAGTTATACCAGTTCCTACAAATGTATTTTTAGAAGGATCAACATTTAGTGAGTTAGAGGAAATACCAATAGAACCCCCTCCTCCGCCACCAGATACGAGAACCTCAACAGTATTAGAACCGAGGTCTCTTACACTAGCACCAGATCCAACAAAGTTGACTATAGTTGCACCATAAGCAACAAGTGTCCCACCAGACTGAATGCCAACACCACGACCAGTGAGTTGAGATCCATCACCACTGTAAGATGTAGCAGTGATAACACCAGCAGTAACATTATTTACTGTGACATCAGGTGTACCAGTAAGTCCTGTAGCGTTGCCAGAGAAGGTGGTTGCAGTAACCACACCAGTTACATCTAAACCACCGGGGTTAAATCTAGCTACTTGTGAACCAGCAGCAGAAACTCCAGGTTGATTTAATGCTGCTTGGAAGAAACCAGAGTCAGAGTCGGTGTCAAAGGAGATAGCAGGTGCTGCAGCACTACCAGCAGCAAATGCTACGTCTTGAAGTGTGGTGATGATACCAACATTAAATGGTGCAGCATCAATCCATTGTGCAGATGTAGCATCTTGGAAATAGATGAATAGTCTACCTTCACCAGTATTATACCAGAGGTTACCCGCAGTAACAATACCAGAGAATGCATCTCCTACGGTAGTACCAATACCAATACTGGCAGATCCACCACCACCACTGCCACCACCAGCGATACTAATATCAACAGTTGTTCCATTTACAGCAAAGGTATTACCCGAACCAATAAAGTTAAGAGTAGTAAAACCAAATCCAATGGTGCCACCTGAAGTTTTAATACCAACGCCAATTCCGCCACCTTGGAATTGTGAAGCAGTTACAATACCTGAGAAGGATGCAT
>MDSZ01008700.1_pt1 | contig 10006 bp, 12 predicted proteins | sample 811201 | NCBI WGS metagenome assembly MDSZ01 (sample SAMN05326647, study PRJNA326480) | marine metagenome | isolation source: seawater | place: Indian Ocean: North | collected 2010 | reverse complement strand
GATGGAAAGTGGATGTATTCTGCTATAAAATTTATGCAGGTGAATCAAAGAACAATAATCGTTATGTAACCATTTCAACTTGGCAGTCAATTTATAAACAACCTCGTAAATGGTTTGAACAGTTTGATGTTATCATAGGTGATGAGGCTCATCAATTCAAAGCTAAATCTCTCACTACGATTATGCATAAGTTGCATGGTTGTAAATACCGATATGGTTTTACTGGAACACTAGATGGTGCTAATGTCAATCAACTTGTACTTGAGGGTGTTTTTGGTAGATGTTCTCAAGTAACTAAGACTCATCAACTGATGAAGCAAGGACATGTTGCTCGTCTTAAAGTCAAAGTTATTGTGCTTAAGCATGATGAACAAATATTTGATGGTTATCAAGATGAGATAGAATATCTTTGTGAGCATGAACAACGAAATAAATTCATTCGTAATTTAGCATGTGATCTCAAAGGTAATACTCTTGTCCTCTTTAACTATGTAGAGAAGCACGGTCTGCCTTTGTATGAGTTGATAAATAGTCATACGGACAAACCAGTACATCTTGTTTATGGTGGAGTGGATGTCGATGACCGAGAACACATACGGAGCTTAGTTGAAAATGAAGATGATCAAATTATTGTTGCCAGTTATGGCACTTTCAGTACTGGGATTAACATTAAACGGTTGCACAACGTCATCTTCGCCAGTCCCTCCAAGTCCAGAATCCGTAATCTCCAATCCATTGGAAGGGTTCTCCGTAGAGGTAGGGGAAAAGTAGAAGCAACATTATATGATATAGCTGACGATATTAGTAGAGATAATGGAAAGAATTATACCCTTCTACATCTCTTTGAAAGACTCAAGATTTACAGAGATGAAAAATTTAATTATGAAATCATAGATGTAAAAGTAAAATCAAATGGCAATTAATTACGCTAAACACGATGAAGAGTTTTATGGAGTTTTCAAACTTCTTAATGGAGAAGAGATACTTGGTAAAGCTGTATTAACAGATGAAAATAATGAAACTCTATGTTTCATAAGTGATCCTGTTGTAATACAAGTAATAGAAAAACAAATTTCTGAAGGAAAAATGATGCGTGGAATGGGATTCCATCGCTGGATGCAATTATCTGATGAAGAATTTTATATTATTCGTGAAAAAGATATCGTTGCCGTCGCCTCTATGAGTAAAGAGGTTGTATTAATGTATGAAACTTATCTCGCTAATGAGAAGGATGAAAACAATGAAGCAAAAAAGGAAAGAATAACACGTAAGAGATCCAGCATTCAAAATGCTAAAGGATATCTTGGAAAAATTGATGAGGCACGAGCTAAGTTTGAAAAACTATTTAACTTATAATGTTCCCCTGAACCCTTACACGGTTAGTGTACAGGAAATTGACAAACGTGTCAAGCCCTGATATAATAATGAAGCAAAGGGAATGTAAATAATGAAAAAAACTGCACCTAAGAAGAAGCAACATTACGTTAATAACGCTGACTTTCTTGCTGCTATTATAAAATATAAAGAAAAGGTAAAGATTGCTGAAGAGCAAGGATTACCTAAGCCAAGAGTTAATAATTACATTGGTGGATGTTTTTTAAAAATAGCAACACACTTATCATATAGACCAAACTTTATCAACTACATGTATAAGGATGATATGGTTTGTGATGGTATAGAGAATTGTATACAGTACATAGATAACTTCGATCCTGAGAAATCTAAGAATCCCTTTGCTTATTTTACTCAGATAGTTTACTATGCATTCTTAAGACGTATTGCTAAAGAGAAACGTCAGATGGATATAAAGGATAAAATTTTAGAGAAGTCGGGATACGATCATGTCTTCTCGGTTGACGGTGACTCATCTTCCGATTATAATCAGATTAAAAATCGCGTTGAGATGAATGCCAAGCGTTAAAGAATCCTTACTAACACTGATAAAAGAGAGAGCTTACCGTAAGGGTGAGTATAAATTGTCTTCAGGTAAGACTAGCCAGCACTATGTCAATTGCAAACCTGTCATACTGAATGGTTATGGATTAGAACTTACTGCTACAATGCTATTGAAGTATGTTGATACCCCTGTAGTGGCAGGTCTTACTCTTGGTGCAGATCCCTTAGTAGCAGGTGTTGCTATGAAAGGAAGTCTTGACGGATTAATTATTCGTAAGGAACCTAAAGGTCATGGTACTGGTGCATGGATAGAAGGTCCAGTGCATCCAGAAGGTACTAAAGTTACAGTACTAGAGGACGTTGTTACTACTGGTGGATCATCTCTTAAGGCGGTAGCAAAGTTACGTGAAGCAGGATATGAGGTAGATAGAGTTGTTACTATTGTAGATAGGAAAGAGTATGAACCATTTACATGGTATGATGAAGAAGTAGAATTATATTCGTTGTATACTATTGATGATCTGTCATGAAGATATTACTGATAACAGATCAACACTTCGGTGTGAGGAATGATAATCAGCATTTTATTTCTCATTACAAAAAGTTTTATGGTGAGATAGTAGTACCTTTTCTAAAGGCATCAAAGATTAAGACCATTATAAATCTAGGGGATACCTTTGATAGGAGACGGTATGTTAATTTCATGTCTCTTGATGAGGCAAAGGAAATGTGGTTTGACCCTGTAAAAGAGTTGGGTTGTCACATGACTATGTTAATAGGCAACCATGATATCTACTATAAAAATACTCTCAGGATTAATTCCCCAACAGAATTATTGGGAGAATACGACAACATTGATATCATTGAAGAGCCTACTACCCGTAACTTTGGTAGTTGTGACATTTTACTTCTTCCTTGGATATGTGATGACAACCATGACAGAACCTTCAGAAGCATCTCAGAAAGTTCTGCTCCTGTCTGTATGGGCCATCTTGAGCTTAATGGCTTTGAAGCTCATCCTGGTCATGTGATGGATGCTGGTATGGAGGTATCTCCATTTAATAAATTTAAAAAGGTATTTTCAGGACACTATCATCAGAAGTCTAATACTGATAACATATACTATCTTGGTAATCCTTATCAGTTATATTGGAATGACTATGGTACTAAGAGAGGGTTCCATGTATTTGATACAGAAACTCTCAAGACAACATTTTATAGAAACCCCTTTGACACTTTCCATAAGTTGTACTATAATGATGGGGTTGCTTTACCAGACGAAAATGACCTCAAGGGAACCTTTGTCAAACTCATTGTAGAAGACAAGGGTGACTATGCTAAATTTGATTATGCAGTTAAACAACTTCAGGATATAGGTCTTGCAGATCTTAAGATTATTGAAGATCTCAGTGTAGAACTGGAGAGTGGTAGTTCGGTATTGGAAACCGAAGACACTATGACTCTATTAGACAACTACATAGATGAGATAGATCTAAAGGTAAGTAAGCCTAACATCAAGAAAGTTATGCGATCTCTGTACACGGAAGCATCTGAACTGTAATGTTTATTCTAATCGACAAATCAGGCGGTGGTGTCTATGCTGTTAACAATGCTAATGACAAGAAGAATGTCAATTGCTTTGAACAGAAAGATGATGCTGTTAGATATATGAATCTTTTAGAAGCAGCAGATCATAAGAAACAGATGGATCTAATGGAGATTGATACTGAAGCAATTGCAATTAATTGTGAGAAATTTGGTTATGAGTATTCTATTGTTAGCAAAGATGATCTAATTGTCCCTCCTTTATGATTGTATTTGAATCGATTCGGTGGAAAAATTTTCTTTCCACTGGTGATCAGTGGACTGAAATAGGATTGAATGATTCTATGTCCACTTTAATTATAGGAGATAACGGTGCAGGGAAGTCCACTATGTTGGATGCCCTGTGCTTTGCTTTGTTTAATAAACCATTTCGTAAGATTAAAAAGTCTCAACTTGTTAATAGTATTAATGAGAAAGGACTTAAGGTTGAAGTATGTTTTAGTATAGCGAAAGATGATTACAGAGTTTTCAGAGGTATTAAACCCAATACGTTTGAGGTTTACAAAAATAACAAGATGGTTGACCAAGAGGCTGCCACAAAGGACACCCAAAAGTATCTCGAACAGTCAGTCCTCAAACTTAATTTTAAGTCCTTTACACAAGTTGTCATCCTCGGATCATCCACTTTTGTCCCATTCATGCAACTTGGAGCAAGTGTCAGGAGAGAAGTTATCGAAGATCTATTGGATATCCAGATCTTCTCAAACATGAATCTACTGCTCAAGGATAGAATGAGAGCAGTACATAGTAGAGTAAAAGAGTGTGAGGTATTATTAAATTTATCACAAGAAAAAGTAAGTGGTCAGAAGAAACTTATTGCTTCTTTAAAGGAAGTTAATGAGACAAGACAGAAAGAAAAGCAAGATAAGTATGATGAGAATAAATCCATCATAGATAAGAATACTAAATCTTTAGAAATGCTTAAGATTGATACAGAAGCATTGGAAGAACATACAGAAATTCTTAATAATCTTAGAGATGAACAGGCAGATACAAGAGCAGAACTTAAGAAAGTTACTAAAGAGTTTAAGTTCTTGGAAGCAAATGATGAATGTCCTACTTGTACTCAGGTAATTGGTGAAGACTTTAAGACTAGTCGTATGGCTGTGTTGCAGGATAAAGGTGTAAATCTAACAAGGATACAAACACAGACAAAGAAATCCATTGATGATATTGTAGATATAATTGATAAATTAGATAGTGTTACCAGAGAAGTACAAGAACTTTCTGGTGAAGTAATTCGTTTAGAAAAAGAAAATGTTAATATTCAAAAGTCATTAACCAAGTTGGAGAGTACTCCTAATATTGATAAGGAGAAGAAAATTTTAGATGAATTATTATCTGACTTAGATAAGACACAACATGATTGTGGACAAGTAAGACAGACTTTAGATGAGTATGTTGTTGTCTCTAATCTATTAAAAGACTCTGGTATCAAGTCACAAATAATTAAGAAATACATTCCAATCTTTAATAACTTGATTAATAAGTACTTACATAGTATGGATACCTTTTTTAATTTTACACTCGACGAAGAATTTAATGAGGTTATCAAGAGTAGGTTTAGAGATGAGTTTAGTTACTCTTCATTTTCTGAAGGGGAGAAGCAGAAGATTGATTTAGCACTTCTGTTTACATGGAGAGAAGTGGCACGTATGAAGAACTCTGCTGCTACTAATCTTCTTATACTAGATGAAGTATTTGATAGTTCTCTTGATGCTGGTGCAACTAATGAATTGATTAGCATACTAAGAAGTCTTGGTAAGGGAACTAATCTATATGTTATTTCTCATAAGGGTGATTTACTTCACACTAAATTTATGAGAACAATAAAGTTTGAAAAGATTAATGATTTCAGTAAAATGTCGGATGATTCTTAAAGCATGGAAGGTATGGAAATATGCATTAGGAAGTTTTAATGATGAAACCACAAAAAAATATGACAATTCAGTTGTTATCGTACGTAGTGTTATTTTTATTAGTTACCTTGTCACTAATGTTTTTATTGTTAGCGGGGTCATTAGACACTGGGACAGTTCAAAAACTGTCCACTGCTCTGCACAGCTAGTATCAGATGTGTTATGATGTATACATCAGAGGAAAACTATGCCAGTAACCAAAGAAGTCAAAGGAAATCTCGCCAAACTATTGGCAACGGAAAACCTTACTGTAGAACATCGTAAGGTAAGTACAGCATCATTTGATGTAAATAATCGTGTTTTGATTCTACCTATATGGGAAGCATCAGAAACAGTATATGACCTCTTGGTTGGACATGAAGTTGGACATGCTCTATATACCCCTAACGTACCTGTACATGCCCCTAAAGCGTTTGTAAACGTCATAGAGGATGCAAGAATCGAACGTCTTATGAAGCAGACCTATCCTGGTCTTCGTAAGACATTTTTTAATGGGTATCGTGAACTCTGGCATCAAGATTTCTTTGGAGTTTCTGAAGAAGATCCTAATAACCTATCTTTAATTGACCGTATCAATCTATACTTTAAAGGATGTCATGATATTGAGTTCACTGCTGAAGAGCAGATATATGTTAATCGTGTAGAGAATACAAAAACATTTGATGATGTTATAGAATTATCTAAGGAATTGTATGCGTATGCTGAGGATCAAGATGCTAAGAATGAACAGATAAATCTTCCAGATATGGATCTTGAACTTGACTTACCTCAAGATAGTGATGAGCAAGAGGAAGTTACTCCTGATCAGAATGGTGATGACCTTGAAGATAGTACTGATGATGGAGAAGAGGGAGATGGTGATGGTGGTGATGAAGATGATGATAGAGAATCATATGAGACTGATTTAGATGTTCCAAGTTATAAGGAAGGTAATGATACTGTTGCTGAGACAGATTGTAAGACTGACTTAGCATTACAACAGGCAATAGAAACTCTTGTTAATGATGATGGAAGAGACACAATTTATCTTGAACTTCCTAAGTTAGATGTTGACAAAGCAATTGTTACTTGGGAAAAATGTCAAGAGGATTTAGAATACCATTTTTATGGACGTGCATATCGTGATGTAACTGAGCAAACATATGATCAAGGTAACCTTGAATATGCTACAGATCATTATAAACTTTATAAGAAAGATGCACAGAAGTCAGTTAATTATCTTGTAAAACAATTTGAGATGAAGAAGTCTGCTGATGAATATCAGAGGACTGCCACTTCTAAGAGTGGAGTGATTGATACTAATTCACTTTATAAGTATAAATTGACTGATGATATCTTTAGAAGAGTACAGGTAGTTCCTGAAGGTAAGAATCATGGATTGATATTCTTACTTGATTGGTCTGGATCTATGCAGTATGAATTGTTAGAGACACTTAAGCAATGCTATAATTTGATATGGTTCTGTAGAAAGGTTGGTATTCCTTTTAGAGTATATGCATTCCAGAATGGACATGGTAATGATTATGATCTACATCCTGCTCATGTAGATCCTAAAGATAAGACATTATCATTGACTAGTGATTTCAGACTCCTTGAATTCTTTTCATCAAAACAGAATGCAAGATCATTAGAGAAGTCAATGGAACTTGTATATCTTCAAGCATTTGCTATGAACAATGGTAGGTTATGCTATGATAGAGAATACACATTAGGTGGAACACCTTTAGATTGTGCAGTTCTTTGTTCTCGTCAACTTGTTGAGAAGTTAAAGAAGGTTGAGAAAGTAACTAAAGTAAATGTTGTTGCACTTACTGATGGTGAATCTAATCCAATGACTTATATGGTAAGAAGATCATCAGATTCATATAGTTATCGTAATACAGATTGGCATCAAAGATATCTTTGCCACAGTAGAGATAGATTCATTCTTAGAGATCCTAAAACAAAATTCTCAAAGGAAATTAATGCTCATTCTCATTCCACTACCAAAGAGATTGTAGGATTCTTTAAAGAGATTACTGATTACAATTGGATTGGTATTCGTATCTGTAGTAAGAGAGATTTACAAAGAGAATTACGTTCTCTTAGTTATGATGAGGCAGCATCTGTAACAAGACAGTGGGCAAAAGAGAAGTATGCTGGTGTTAAAGGATCCTTAGGATTCACTGAGTCCTTCTTTATCCCTGATAAAAATCTTGGTATTGGTACTCAAGATCTTGAGGTTAAGCAGAAGGATGAAGTAGCAACTAAAGCAGAACTTAATCGTGCTTTTAAAAAGCACATGGGTTCTAAGATGGCAAACAAAACCATCTTAAATGCATTCATAAACCAGATTGCATAGTGGCACAAGGGGGTGGACATACTAGACACCCCATGTTATAATTAAACCATAGACAAAGATTCAATGACCTTCAAACGCAACTTTTCAAATGAGCAAATGATCGAACAGTTCAAAGCAAATAGTTTTGACCTTGCTCACATCACATATAACAATTGTGAAACAGTGGCACCTGCATTAGGTGCTCAACCACCATCGGTATGGAGAAGGTTGCAGGATGATACAAGGAGATTCCATGAAAATGGTAATCAGTATTTGGATGGAGTCTTCACTCCAGCAAATAGAAAGAAAAAGGAGAAAGCTTTCTATGATCTGACTCGTAAAGCAAAGCAACAAGTGAAGGCACTTGAGAAGAACCTTGCTGCACCATCAGCAGTTCCTGCAGTAGAAACTGTAAACGAAAACTTTATTCCAGAGAAGGATCCTAATTATGTACCGTTTGGTAACTTTACTTCGCTTAAGAAAATTATTCAGTCCAAGCAATTCTATCCCGCTTTTATTACTGGTCTATCTGGTAATGGAAAGACTTTGGGTGTGGAGCAAGCATGCTCTCAGTTGAAAAGGGAACTGATTCGTGTTAATATTACAATAGAAACAGATGAAGATGATCTCATTGGTGGGTTCCGTCTTGTTAACGGTGATACCGTCTGGCACAACGGACCAGTTATTGAAGCTCTCAACAGAGGGGCTGTCTTGCTCCTTGACGAAATCGATCTTGCCTCAAACAAGATACTCTGCCTCCAGTCCATCCTTGAAGGTAAAGGAGTTTTCCTTAAAAAGATTGGAAAATTCGTCAGACCAGAAGCAGGATTCACAGTTATTGCCACCGCAAATACTAAGGGTAAAGGTTCAGACGACGGAAGATTTGTTGGAACTAACGTGCTCAACGAAGCCTTCCTTGAAAGATTCCCAATAACCTTTGAGCAATCCTATCCAACCTCAACAATAGAAACTAAGATATTGTTAAATTCTGGGGCAGATCAGGAATTTGCTGATAACCTTGTTAAGTGGGCGGGAGTAATCCGTAAGACCTTCTTTGACGGTGGGGTTGATGAAGTCATCACCACACGTCGTTTAGTACACATAGTACAGGCACACAGCATCTTTGGTGATCGCTTGACTGCTATCACTAACTGTGTAAACCGTTTTGATGATGATACTAAGCAATCATTCTTGGATCTATATACCAAGGTTGATGCTAATACTGATTCAGACACCGATTCCGATTCCCAACAATCTACTTAATACAATGTCAAAGACATACAAATCACAAATCAACACCATTGAGTTGGAAAGAGGAGCAAAACTCTTATATAATTTTGCATCACTGTTAACGCTGGATTATGACAATCCAGCTGCTGCACAACAAGCAACAAACCTTGCAGACCATTACGAATGTGTTGCATCAACTTCTCGTAACAAGGGCAATGTGGGAACTTTACCTAAGCGTCCTAAAGGATACGAGCGTTTATCTGATGAGGAGATTCGTAACAGGGAACAAAGGGCACAGGAGGACCATTACGAAAGAAACTAAATGCCAGTATACAGAGATTACGAAATTCGTATTAACTTAAATGAGTTGATCGAAAAAAGGATACCTTGCTGTGATCTCCTGCATCCTGACCACTGCTTCTCAGCAGATCAGATTTCACAAATAGCTCATGATATTAATATGGACTTGGATTTACATCCAGTCTATCATCAAATTGATGAACATATCATGAGATATGTGAAAGCTGCAGGAATTGATAACACAGATCATTGGGTTGAAAAGAAACTACCTGATTTGGAGGATTGAAATGCATGCTGATTTGGATGCACTGGATAGAGTCATTTCTGATCCAGAGGAGATTACAACTAATATGAATAGAAAATATAATGAGGAAGAGTATCTAAAAGAGATCTCTGACTATATTGCAAACACATACAGAGGTCATTATTCTGTAGGAAATGTACAGACTCTTGACCTTATTGATTCTGTAGGAGATGCTGAAGCATTCTGTAGGAGTAATATCCTTAAGTATGCTTCTCGTTATGATCGTAAAGGATCAGCAAGAAAGGATATCATAAAGATCATTCATTATGCTATACTACTCTTACACTTTAACGATAAGCAAGAAAGGGCTAATCGTATAAACGCAGGAAACCCTTCTGCATTCACCGTTGATTATGACAAATGACCGTATTATCTAAACCTACAATTGAAGTATTGAAGAACTTTTGTTCTATCAATAAATCCCTCGTTATT
>MDSZ01207180.1_pt1 | contig 10007 bp, 12 predicted proteins | sample 811201 | NCBI WGS metagenome assembly MDSZ01 (sample SAMN05326647, study PRJNA326480) | marine metagenome | isolation source: seawater | place: Indian Ocean: North | collected 2010 | reverse complement strand
TTGAGTTTACCTTATTATAAGATTCAAACTATTATATTAAATGCAAAAGACTTTGGAGTACCCCAAAGCCGTAGAAGGGTATTTTTGATTGGTAGCCGTTTATTTGAACCCGATTTTAATTTTGAAAAATTATTAAAGACAGATTATATAACTTTACACAATAGATACCACAGGGGTACGGTACTAAAACACGTACTTAAAGTTAGAGACGGTGTTGCAAACCATAAAAAACCTAACCACTCCCTGAAGCGTATACAAGGTTTCGCTAAATTGAAGATAGGCGAATCTTATTATGGTACTCAAAATAATTTGAGACTGGATCCTGAAAAGCATGCTGGTACTATTGCTTCTCATTGTTCAAGATTTGTCCACCCTTACGAAAGTAGAGTTTTAACCGCAAGAGAGAATGCTAAGATTATGGGATTTCCTGATCACTTTATGTTTTATGGTAATGAATCTGGTCAATTAGATCAGATTGGTAAATCAATAGTACCTCATGTAACAATGGCAATTTCTTATTATTTAAAAAGACAATTAGATGGAGCATAGAGAATCAACTGAATTATTTAGCCATATTCAAATTGAAGAGGTTATTAAAGATTACTTACCTATTCAAAAGATAGGGGAAAACTATCGATGCAAATGCCCTTTTCACCATGATGCAGATCCTTCTTTAGTTATATCTCCTAAATTAGGAATCTTCAAATGTTTTGGATCTGGTTGTGGGGTAACAGGTAACGCTGCTACTTTTATTTCAAAATTTGAAGATGTTCCCTATCCATTAGCATTAAGACAATTAGCTGAAAAGATTGGAATGCCACATTTGGCACCCAAAGCAAAACACCAGGAATTTACTAATGTATTTGAAATAAATGATTTTGCTTTGAGCTTATACTCTAGAAACCTATTTACTAAAGATGATCTAAGCGCTAATGCTAGAATGGCGTTAAGAGACCGTAGAATTACTCAAGAAACGGCGAAGCTATTCCAGTTAGGGTATTCACCCAACTCATGGACTTGGCTCGTAGATCAGCACCTTGATAATGAGTTACTTGAAAAAGCTAATCTTATATTGAAAACAGATGCTGGGCACTATAGAGATTATTTTAAAAATAGGATTATATTCCCCATTTTTTATAGAAAGAGGTTAATTGGTTTTACTGGCCGTACACTAGGCGTGTCTCAAAAAATTCCTAAATATTTAAATTCAAGAGATAGTGATTGGTTTAAAAAATCAAGGTTATTATATGGTTGGGATATAAATGCTCAAGAAATTAGAAGGCAAAAGGAAATTGTAATTACAGAAGGCCAGTTTGATGTATTACAATTATATCAAAGAGGCATTACAAATGCAGTAGCTGTATCCGGTAGCTATTTTGGTTCAGATCAAGCTAATCTATTTAAAAAGTCTGTTAAAAGGGCTGTTGTAATGAGTGATGGTGATAAAGCGGGTATTGAAGCTACAATAAGGGTTGGTGAATTTTTAATTGAAAGAAATATTGATTGCCATATAATACATGTTGAGGGTAAAGACCCCGATGACTTAGCTCGTTATAAACATAGATTTAATTGGGAAAAGTTAAATACTAAGTACGGGTTTAACTTTGTTGAATTTTGCCACGCACAAAAAGGTTTAGAATCTACCTTAAAAAGAATATCTGGCCATCGTAATAAATTAAAGCTAAGCCAGGATTTGAGAAGGTTGAGTGAATTATCGGGTTATGATGAAAAGCATTTAGAACATTGGCTTGCTCAATACAAAAAAGCCCCTATGATGGAAAATATAAATATTGAGAAGACACAATTAAAATTAGAAGATGAGCTAATGCTATTATATGCTTGTGATGATATAAATGTTCCAATAAATGGGTTTTTAAAGAAAAGACTTAATGATAATTTAATTACTGCTATCGAGAATAAGCCTAAAGGATTTGTCCAAGATCTAGCAAGAAATCAACAATTTGCTACTAGATTAACAATATTAGACTCAATAAAAGATAAAGAACAATACGCTAAAGATTTAATTATCAAAATGAATCTTGACTACATGAAAAAAGAAGTAACTAAAAACAAAAAGCTTTATAAAGAGACACAAGATATTAAATATTTAGAAGGCGTGGAATCGATGGTTAAGAATATTAATAAACTAAAACTAAAGGTAAGAAATGGCAAAAGTTATAGCGCTTCGATTTGATAATGTAAAAGAAGTATCAACAGTAAAAACATTAATAGAAATTGGATTACTAGATCCAGAAGTAAGCCCTCAAGATTCAGTTAGGGGCCGGGAAATTATAAAACAACTTAATAAATGTGCTGAGATGTTTATAGAAAAGCAAAAGGCAGAAGCTGCAGATATGGATATGGAGTCTACTGAAAACAAAAGGTTTGCAGGCAGTAAACAAGATTACATTACCGTTGATGATGCAGGAGTAAATACTGCAACGGGTCAATATGAACAAGGCTCAGCTAATTGCGAAGTTTGTGATGACTAAAAGGCTCAAAAGGGAAAAGTATTTTATGAGTATAGCCGAATTGGCTGCTGCTAGGGGTACTTGTCCAAGGGCTCAAGTTGGCTGTGTTATTGTTGATAGGAACAATAGAATAAAAGCTACTGGTTATAATAGTAGTAATCCAGGTCAACCACATTGTGAAGATGGAGAATGTATTATAGTTGCAGACCATTGTATTAGAACAATTCATGCAGAGGTAGCAGCAGTACTTAATCTTGAACGTAATTATGACAAGCTTATAGCCTATGTTACTCATGAGCCTTGTATACATTGTTATAAAGTATTGACTGCAGCAGGGGTTAAAACTATCTTTTATAAAGAAAGATATGGTAATATGATCGGTGAATATTATAAACTAAGGAAGGAAATAGGGGTACCTCTATATTGTACGGATGATTAAAAGGTTTCACATATACGTTGTTTCAAGTGAAAGTGAAAAGATGAGAAAGGTTAGACTAACTGATTTATTAGAAAGATCAGGGCTATTAGAGCATACTACTTTTATCCCTTCTGTGCATAGCTCTTATATCAATCAAAATTTCATAGATTCCCAAGGTTATAGGGTCTACCCTGATTGGTATATTGAAGGGCATACAATGTATGGAAGGCAAATAAGAGAAGGAGAGCTTGGTTGTTGTATCGGGCACTTACGATGCTGGGAAGCTTTTATTGGCTCGGGCTACCAATACGGTTTAATCTTAGAAGACGATGTATTCTGGCAGGAAGATTTATTAACAGAGATAATGAGGTTTATAGAATTTAATAAAACCTATAAAGCTGATTTGCTATACTTAGGTAGAATTGTAATGAAACCCGATATGGAAACATCTTTTAATACTTATCAAGAATTTGTAGATGCTGAACATGAAGAGTGGGTAAATGATCATTATACAATCCCTAAGTTTTCATATAATCTTCAATCTTATATAATGAGCAAAAAATTTGTAAAGACACTACTTGACCTAAATCCACATAAAAACCTAATGACACCAGATGAGATAGTCCCCGCGTTATACACTGATCACCCACATCCCAAAATAAGACAAGCCTTTCCTAAAGCTAATATAAAAGCTTTAGCATTAACTAGGAACTCTGAGCCTGATTATCCCGAAGTAAATAAATCTGTTGGAATAACATGGCAAAAATCTGGAGAGGGAATAACATCATCAATGTTGAATTTTTCAGAGGAGTATAATGGATAATCAAATAAAAGATATGATGGATTTGATTAATAATTCAAGAGCCGAGCTAGATAATATTGAGCAAGATCTTCAAAGTAATTTGAAGGATTTGCATAAATTTTATAAAAGGGGTAGCAAAAGGGCCGGCATTAGGGTAAGAAGAAATCTTGCTCAATTAATGCAAACGGCTCAAACTATCCGGCTTGATATAAAAAGATTATATAAAGAAAGAGACTTATTTAAGGGAACAGAATTTGAAACAGATTACAAAAGAGATAAATCTACCACTGACTAATTGTGGTGAATGTAGTCTTTACCAAGAAAAAAGCTATCATCCACATAACTACTGGGGCAATCTAAATCAACCAGATGTTTTATTTATCGGGGAAGCACCTGGTAAAACTGAACAAGAAACTGGTTTAGCTTTTCAAGGTAGGGCGGGTAAGCTCCTACAAAAAACTTTAAAAGAAATTGGTATTGATAATTTTGCTATTGCTAATGTAGTAGCTTGTAGACCCGAAGGGCTAAACGCTTACGGGAAAGTTGTTGATAGAAAACCAACCTCAACTGAAATAAGACATTGTGGTGAAAACTTTGATGCTATCATTAATCATATTAAGCCAAGATATATTGCAGCTTTAGGGGCTACTGCTTGTTCAAGATTAAAAGTAAAAGGTGGTATTACATCGGTTAGAGGGGTAATGTCTGAAACGCCTTATGGTCAAGTATTACCAATCTTTCACCCCGCTTATATATTACGCTCACCAAATTTTAAAGTTGAGTTCAAACAAGATTTAAATTTATTAAAGAATTTTATTGATGGTAAAGTTGATATTAAAAAGCCTCAAGGTGATTATATAATAATTGAAGATCCAACTGAAATGGAAGCACTTGAAAAAGATATGGCTTCAAGAAAAGCTTTTGCTTTTGATATTGAAACGGATGGATTAAGATTTTATAAAGATACTATTATGGGTATTGGTTTCTGTAACAGGGTTGGACAAGCATATTATGTACCTTTACATAAATCAGTTAGTAAAGAGCCTTATTGGGGAGAGCATCAAACTGACGTGATATCTGCTCTCAAACGTATTATGACCAACCCTGTTAAGAAGATGGCTCACAATGGAAAATTTGATGTCAAGTTTATAGATTACCAGTGGGGTATACATACTAAAAACTTTGCGGTTGATACCATGCTTTTACATTATATACTTGATGAAAACCGCCCTCATGGATTGAAATCATTGGCAGGATTTTATTTTCCTGAAATGAAAGATTATGATAAGTATTTACGTGAGGCATTAACTATAAAGGATTTTGATGAAGAAAGTTTTGGTAATGTTCCAGTTGATATTCTTGGCCCTTATTGCGCTATGGATTGTGAAACCACTTATAGGCTTGCTAAAAAGCTTGTCCCTGAATTAAAGGGTAAGCTTAAAAAGCTATTCTATAATTTCTATATGCCGCTGTCAAAGGTTTATCAAGCCAGTGAAATAGTGGGGGTAAAAATTGATGTACCTTATATCAAAAATATTTATGCTGAAAATGAAGCAAAGCTTGTTGATGTTGAAGCTAAAATATATGGACTGGCAGGAAAGGAATTCAACATTGCATCAACCAAACAATTAAATGAAGTTTTGTTTACCGAAATGGGCTATCCAGTCACTCTTGAGACTGCATCAAAAGCTCCTTCTACATCAGAGCTTGCTTTAAAACTTTTGATAAAAAAGCTTGGAAGTAAAGCTCCGATTGTGCCCTTGATACTTGAGTTTCGTGGGTTGAAAAAAATGAATACCACATACCTCAAGCCTATGTTAGAAAAGACGGATGAAAATGATAGAATCCATCCGTCTTTTCTTTTACATGGTACTGTTACAGGCAGGGTATCTTCTAAAGGTCCAAATATTCAAAATATACCAAGAGACCCAAGGATTAAAGGTATGTTTATCCCTGATAAGGGCTATAAGTTTGTTGAGATTGATTATTCTCAAGCTGAATTAAGAGTTATGGCTTTTTATTCAAAAGATAAATTGATGACTGAACAATATGTAAATAAACAAGATATTCATCTTGCTACTGCTTCTTTTATATTTATGAAAGATCCAAAAGATATAACAAAGGATGAACGTAAAACTGCAAAGCTTGTAAACTTTGGTTATTTATATGGGGCTACACCACAAAAAGCACATTCAAGTATTAACGAAAGGGTAGCAGCCGAAAAAGAAGTAATTACACTTGTTGAAGCTAAAAAGTTTAGGGAAAAGTTTTTTGCTAATTACTTTGGAGTCAACAGGTTTATTGCAAACACACGCAGGAATATATTGAAACACGGTAAAATTAAAAGCACCTTTGGTAGAATACGTAGATTACCACAGGTTGAAAGCCCCCTTGATGAAAAGAAAGCTGAAGCTCAAAGACAGGGATTAAATGCTTTAATACAGGGTACAGCTTCAGATTTAACTCAATTGGCTCTGATAAGAGTACATAGATTTCTCTTACCTTATAAATCAAGGTTCTTGTTTACTGTACATGATGCTATTGTAATGGAAATACATGAAACTGAAGTACATTTAGTAGACAAGATAAAAGAAATAATGGAAGAAAGAGTAACAGGATTTGATTTCCCACTTGAAGCTGATATTGATTTTTATCATAATAGGTGGGGTAATGATTAGGCTCGGCATAATGTATTTGAAATTTTATTCAGATTAGCAAAACAAACACAAAACCGTCGGGCCTAAAATTTTAAGGTAAATATGAAAATAGGACAAAAAGACCAAAAGAAAAAACTTGTACATGATAAGGAAGAATTTGTAGATCCGTCTTTCTTTAAGATACAATTCTCTATTGGTGGTAAAGTATTTAAGAAAGCAGTTGATGGCTTATTATCTTTTGAGACTGAAAATCTTGATGATTTGACTGATGAAGATTTAGATAAAGCTCTTGACCAGTGCTCTTATTATAGATTTACATTCTTAGCTGCTGCAGCTGAACTTGAAACTGCTATTGCAGTTAAACAAAGAGAGTTTGATACTTGGAAAGCTGAAGCATCACAACAGGCCAGAAGAATGTTAATTGACGAGAGGTTACAAATGAAGAACGATAAAAAGATTCCAAATAACTGGCTTGGATCAGTAACAAAAGAAGAAATACACGGTAAATTACTAACAAGTACAATATTCAGCGAACAACTATTACAATTTGAAACAACAATAGACAACATGACAAAACAGAAAACAATATGCAACGGTTTAAGAGATATACTCAATGAAAGAGGTAGACATTTACAATCACTCGGAAAACGTAGGCTTGAAAACCGCCGCATGAGTTTCGGAGTAAAGGACTATGGGAGCCAATAGGTTTATACAATTTATGACAAAGAAATACAATGAGACTAAGATAGTGGGCAAGAGAGTCCACCTATCAACATTAAAGGCTGGAGACCACTTTATATTTCCTAATCTTTATGGAGGTACAATCGGTGAATTAATTAGCTGTGATATGAATGCTACAGTTAAATGGTTGAATCATCCCGAAAAGGTTAAAAATAAAAAAGAAATAATTGCTGCTTCAGCAGAGGTATATAAATATGAAATCTAAAAAGATAGTAATTACAATAGCTGAAAATATTAGGGGCAAACCCTATGAAATATTAAAGCCAAATATATCTGTTGAATATGAAGTACCAGAAGGTGCTGATATTGAAGAGTTCTATCAAGAAAAGTATCGAGAGGTTAAAAGAATTTGGAATATGCACTTATATAATATGGTATATAATTTAGATAAACGGCACGATACTAAAAGTTTAAAAGAGTATGCAAGGGATATGGTATTAGGTAAAGAATCTTTCCCTGTATTTAAGTTGAATAAAGAAGATAAGGAGGCCGTATAATGGCTTTTAACGACACTGTAAATAACCTTGAACGCCACTTGGAAGCAATCAAAGCTGACCAGGAGAAGGTTGAAAAAGGCGTAAAAAGAGCAGCTCGTACTGTTAGGAAACATTTTTCTAGCATTGCCAAGCTTTGTAAGCAAGGCAGAGTTGAGGCTCTTGAAATGACAAAACAATAAACAGCGAAACAAAGGAGAAACCGCGATGGAACTAGGACAACCTAAACATCTAAAACAACAAACCGACGGTGGTGGATTAATCCGCACCCGTTTAGAAGAAGGGGACAACGTACATAGAGTATTGTTTGGCCCTGTTAAAATCTCTCTTCAATATTATCCAACATTGGTTGAAGATGAGATGACTGGAGAAATGGTCCAGAAGATGAAAGTACTTCGTAGACCACAATCTGGTAGTCCTCTTGATACACTTTCTAGTCTTGAAAAAAGGATTAGAAATCAAAGAGGGGAACAAAATGCTGGATCATCTTTAAACCCTTCAACTAAATGGCTTTATTTAGTTATGGATAAAAATGATTCAGATTACCCAGCAGTCAAGATAGCTGAATACCCTTATACGGTATATAAAAAGCTAATTGAATTAGAAGCTGCTGTATCAGTTAAAGATGGTAGTAAACTCAGACATGGATTAATTTTTATGTGGGATGCTATTATTACCAAATCAGTTGATAAATCAAAAGGTATACGTTTTGGTACCAGTTACGATGTAACAGTCGATCCTGAAAATAAATATTCAGGTAAGGTACCAACAAGTTATCTTGGAGCTTCTACTGCAGATCTTGGAGAAAAATTAGATTTAGCTAAGTTTTTCACCGATGAAGAATATGAGGTAATAAAAGCTAGTGAATTAGATTTGGAAAGAGAGGGTGAACCTCATACCGCTGAAGAAATAAAACAATTACTTCAGGATTTCCCAATCTATTTAGGAGCTACTAACCCTGACGGATCTTATAGATTCCCAAGTATTGAGAAGTTTCAAGAACAACTTGAGAAAATGGGAATTGATTTCTTATCAGGTGAAAGTACTCAACCAAAGCTTGTTGAAGCGGGAGAGGATAAACCCAAATCCCGTCAGGTAGAAATACCAACTCAAAAAGCTGAAGCAGTTGCTGAAGCTGTTGAGGTTGAAGAAGCTGAAGCAGAAGTTGTTGAAGAGACCCCTACTAAAGAGGAACCAACAACAACTGATGATGATGAGGACTTTCCTGAATGGTAAGGAAAAAGACCAAATCTGAACCGGTTGATAATATCACTGCCGCCCTTGATGTCTTGGGCGGCAGCGGTACTTTAGCTTCAGAAACAAGAGAAATAGACGTCATCCCTACTGATATTGACGGTTTGAATAAACACGTCCTTGGCTGTGGGGGCCTTCCACGAGGAAGAATAATTGAAATGTATGCAAAGCCTTCTGTTGGTAAATCCACATTAGCCTATTGGTTTATGGGACAGGCTCAAAAACAAGGGGGCGTAGCTGCTTTGTTTGATGCTGAGGGTTCCTATCTACCTACTTATGGTGCTGCTTGTGGTATTGATAATGATAAACTTATTTTACCTGAATTTAATTTGGGTGAAGATGCTTTATATAAAGCAAAGTTATTATTAGCAGCAGATGCTTGTGACATTATTGTATTTGATTCTATGCCTGCATTACAACCAGGGGGTATGAGTGAACAAACTGATGCAAGCTCATTGAAAATGAATCAAAGACTTGAACGAGCAAAGATGTTTACAATATTCTTTAATGATTTAATGGGTGGCTTTAAAGTAAAATCCCCTATCAAAGGTAAAGGATTTGTTAAAGACCCGAACACTAAAAATGATGTTCATAAGGTTTATAATAAAAAGGCTACTGTAATATTCATCAATCATGCTAAAGATAAAATCGGGGTTATGTTTGGTGAAAGAACATATACACCAGGTGGGGATGCAATTAACTTTGCTTCTTCTATTAGACTTGGTATGAGTTATATGAAAAAGTCAAAAAAGAAAGATGAAAATGGACAACCCCTATTTAAACAAGTAAGGGTTAAGGCTCCAAAGAATAAACTTGCTCCACCTCTTTGTGAATATGATTTAAAATTATGGAGAGATGGTAAGGTTGAATCTTTAGAGGAAGAAACAATAAATGAAGACGAAATGGAAGATATGAACTTTGAACAAGGCGATGAATAGTCAAATCAAAGAACAATTCATAGCTGAAACTTTTGCTCAATATGATCTAAACAGCTATCAAAAAGCTTGTATTACAAAACTTGTTGATGGCTGTATAGATCTAATTAGTTATGAAACAGGCTCAAAAGGATTAAGTACTGCTAATACAAATACATTGGCAGGATTAATCAAAGGGCATATCACAAATATTTTAAACGTGTTAGACGTTAGGAAATCAAATGGCCAAAGAAGA
>MDSZ01206730.1_pt1 | contig 10007 bp, 10 predicted proteins | sample 811201 | NCBI WGS metagenome assembly MDSZ01 (sample SAMN05326647, study PRJNA326480) | marine metagenome | isolation source: seawater | place: Indian Ocean: North | collected 2010 | reverse complement strand
CTATAGATACAAAATCTTTTTTATAAGACTCTATTTTATTTTCTTTGTTTCTAACAGCAGTAGCATACGCACCAGGAACTCTCATCATTATACCATTCATAACAGCTTGACCCCCAACAAGAATGTTGGTTTTTGATATAACAAACAATAAATGCTTATATATAAGCTTCTTCATAAAATATAATGGATGCTTTTACTTTGCTATTGGTCTTTACTTGAGTCAGGCGATTTAAGATTGTACTTTTTATTGAACTTGTCAATTCTTCCAGCTCTATCAAGCACAGTTTTCTTACCTGTAAAAAAGGGATGTGACTGATGGGATATATCTAATTTATATAAAGGATACTCCTTTCCATCTTCCCATTTTGTAGTTTCTGAAGTAGGAACGGTAGATCTAGTAATAAATGAATAGTCGCAAGATACGTCCTTGAATACGACCAGTCTATAGTTTTCTGGATGCAAATCTTTTTTCATTTTAATACCCTAAATCAGATAGTGTTAGACCTTCTTTCTTTAAATATGGAACAAGGCCATGTTTATCAATACCTTTAATGGCCTTTGTGGCAATTTTAAGCTTAATTGTTCTTCCTAGCTCAGGCACAAAAATCCTTTTTGATTGAAGGTTGGGCAGTTGACGACGTTTCGTTTTTCTATTGGACTTTGAAACGTTATTCGCTGTAAGCGGTCTCTTTCCTGTTATTTGACAAACTTTTGACATATAAAATATATATAAACTATTTAAGCCCCGTATTTTATTAAATTTTTTTTAATTAAAAAATAAAATTAATTTATTTTTTGAAGAAACCGTTCAAGAAGATTCATTGCTTTATTTAAATCGTGTTTTGAAAGGGCATAGGAAAATCTAATATTATGCTCACTTCCAAAACTATTTCCAGCTACGCTAACAACGTAGTATTTGCTAAGTAGCCCTATAGCTATATCAGATGCTGAAGAAATAGTTTTTCCATTAAGGCTTTTACCAATAAAATATGAAAAATCAGGAAAAACATAGAAAGCCCCTCCGGGAAGTTGGCAGCTTACATTATCCATATTATTTAGTCTTTCAACTATAAAGTCTCTTCTTTCATGAAATTTTTTCTTCATTTTTTTAACTTCTTCTTGGCTTCCCTTTAAAGCTTCTATGGCTGCATGTTGAGATATAGATGTTGGGCATGAAGTACTTTGTCCCTGCAGCTTTGCAATTGCTTTGACTAGGTTTTTATCTCCAGCAATATATCCAATTCTCCAGCCTGTCATTGCATATGTTTTTGAACAACTTTGAAATGTAACTATCTTTTTATAGTCTTGTGCTAAAAATGCTGTACTTGTGAATTCCCTGTCATAGGTGAGCTGCTCATAGCATTCATCAGAGAAGATCCAAAGATTATGCTGTTGAGCTATTTTAATAGTTTGCAACAAGGCATCATTGCTCCAGACCCCTCCCGTTGGATTAGATGGGGAGTTAATAATTATACCTTTTGTATTAGAATTAATCTTATTTTTTAAATCATTAAAGTCTGGTTCATTTTGATTTTCAGGTTGAGTGTTAACAAAAACAGGTTTAGCACCTGTAACAGAAATAAAATCTGGGAAAGATACCCAGTATGGAGTAAAAACTATAACTTCATCATTGCGTTGAAATAGAACTTGGCAGGCATTATAAAGCGAGTGTTTTCCACCACATGAAACCACAATCTGATTTGTAGAGTACTCAAGTTTATTATCTCTAAGCAGTTTAAATTGAATTGCTTCTTTAAGGTCTAAAGTTCCGCCTCCAGGGGTGTATCGAGTTATACCTTTTTGAATAGCATGAATTCCAGCATCTTGAATGTTTTTTGGAGTATTAAAATCAGGCTCACCGACACTTAGATTAATGACATCTCTTCCTTCTCTTTTTAGGTCGGCAGCTTTAGCTGTCATTTCTAAAGTAGCTGATGGCTGAATTCTTTCTAGTCTATCAGTAAACATTATGAGCTCATAGAATCAAGAAACTCTCTATTACTTTTAGTTCTCTTTAGTTTTCCAAGAATAAATTCCATCGCTTCTACGTTTGTCATATCATCCAAAATTTTTCTAAGAATCCAGATTCTTTGAAGGTCTTTTTTACCAAGAAGTTTATCCTCGCGTCTAGTGCCCGACCTTTTTAAGTCAATAGATGGGTATACTCTCCGATCACTAAGGTTTCTATCTAGCACGAGCTCCATATTTCCAGTTCCTTTAAACTCTTCAAAAATAACTTCATCCATTCTACTGCCGGTATCAATAAGTGCAGTAGCTATAATTGTTAGGCTTCCTCCACCTTCAACATTTCTGGCTGCTCCAAAAAATCTTTTTGGTTTATGAAGTGCGTTTGAATCAACACCTCCTGAAAGAATTTTTCCACTATGTGGCATAACAGTATTATATGCTCTAGCAAGCCTTGTTATAGAATCTAGTAGAATTACAACATCCTCACCATTCTCAACTTTTCTTTTTGCTTTTTCAATTACCATTTTTGCTACTTGAACGTGCCTATCTGCTGGTTCATCAAAGGTAGATGCAACAACCTCTGCGTTCACACTTCTTGCCATATCTGTTACTTCTTCAGGGCGTTCATCAATAAGAAGGATAATGAGTTCAATGTTTGGATCGTTTGTAGTAATAGCATTTGCAATTTTCTGAAGTAAAATTGTTTTTCCTGTTTTAGGTTGAGCAACAATTAATCCTCTTTGACCTTTTCCGATAGGTGATAGCATATCAATTGTTCTTGTAGAGTAGTTTGTGGCATCTGTTTCTAGCTTTATCATATCTTCTGGGTAAAGAGGGGTGAGGTTGTCAAAATTCACTGTGCTTTTTGACTGCTCTGGAGAACAGTCATTGACTTCGTTTACTCTTAATAAAGCAAAGAACCTTTCGTTATCTTTAGGGGGCCTAATCTGACCTGCAATCTTATGTCCAGTACGAAGCCTGAAGCGTTTGATTTGAGAATGTGATACATATATATCATCAGGGCCTGGAAGATAACTATAGTCAGGAGATCTGAGAAATCCATATCCATCAGGCAAAACCTCAAGTACACCAGAGGCATTGATTTTTCCATCCTTTTTTGATTGCATATCTAAGATTAGAATAATTAAATCTTGTTTTCTTAGACCTGAGTATTCGCTAGCACCTAGATCAGAAGCAATTTTTTGTAGTTCTTTAACCTTTAACTTTTGTAGTTCACTAGTATTCATTTATTACCTGTAATTAGTTTTTTGGAATATTGTTAACGAAAAAAACAGAAAAGAGTTAGAAATTATCTCTCTTCGAATTTATGACATTCTTATAGTTTATTAAAAGAAATTTTAAAATATTTATTTATTATAGGTCCCCAGTAATGCGTGCCAACAATTGATAAAGAATCATTAGCGTTAATCTGTTTTTTTGCATATTCAATTGCATCTGAAGAATGTGAAAAGTATTGTGTTTTGTTTTTGTATAATTTGAAAATTGTTTTCATTTCATAAATTGTCATGGGATTTCTTGACTTAATTTTTGTACAAATTATCTGATCAAAGGTATTTACAATTTTATGTATGCAATTAGTAATATTTTTTCTTTTTTGAAGTGCAATTAGTAATATTTTTTTATTTCCTTTATGCATCCTTTTTATTAAATCGATATATTTTTCTAAACTATCTTGATTATGTGCTACGTCAAAAATGATAAGAGGTTTTTTGTTAATTATCTGACCTCGTCCAGGAAATGATGTAATATTAATCCCTTTAATTATTTTTGTTCTATTTAAAGGCAATATAGAAGACATAGCTAGACACGCTTCAAGGGCTAGATTGGCATTCTTTATTTGGTGATCACCTTTTAAATTAAGATTAAAATCAGCAGTATTTTTTTTAACAACTATAAAATTTTTCTTTTTTTTCTTTATTTTTTTTAAGAACCAATCTTCTTTAAATGAAGTACATATAAATTTAGTAGAGGTTTGAATCGATTCAATCTTTTCATTAGCTATTTTTTGAATTGAGTTTCCAAGAATTTCTACATGATCTAAAGAAACATTGGTAAACAAAACACATGTTGCTTTGGCTGCAGTCACACTATCAAATCTACCTCCAAGTCCTGTCTCAAGAACTGCAATATCAACCCTATTCTTGACAAAGTGCCAAATGGCCATTACTGTCATTACCTCAAAGAAAGAGGCATCAATCATTTCAATAGATTTTCTATATTGATCAATAAAAGACTTGATTGTAGACCTATTTATTGCTATTCCATTTATTCTTATTCTCTCACTTAAACAGCTTAGATGTGGAGATGTAAACATGCCTACTTTATAGCCGTTATACTGGTAGGTGTTGGAAACCATAGCTGTAGTTGATCCTTTTCCATTGGTTCCTACAACTTGAATTGATAAAAGGTCTTTTTCAGGGTTTCCACATGCCTTAAGAAGGTCATGTGTTCTTTGTAGGCCCATTTTAATTTTTGCAGGATTGAGCTTTAGAAGATACTTAAACGGATCCATTAAAATCTATTTTATTCACATTTATATTATCAATGTTCAATATTCTCCTTGTCATGTCATGAAAATTAGTTGTTATATCAGTAGAAAGTATTTTAATTGTTGGTTGTTTTTTTGATTGGTTAATATGATGTTTCTTTACAAACAAATGAACTTCTTCAGCAACTGATTTTCCTGTATCAATTATCTCAATCTTATTTTTAAAATATTTATTTATTTGATTAGCAATGATAGGATAGTGAGTGCATCCTAATATAATAGCATCTATATTTTGGCTTTTAAATGGCCGCAGGTATAGATCAATGATGTCCATCATTAATTTTTTGTTTATTAGGCCTTCTTCAATCATTGGAACAAATAGAGGACAGGCAGTTTGCATAACTTCTATATTGCTGTTAAATCTGTTTATTACTTTTTTATATGATTTAGATGCAATTGTTCGCTCAGTACCAATAATAGCAATTTTTTTATATTGATTGCTTTTTATATGGTTAACAACAGGGTTTATAACACCAAAAATTGGAACTTCGTTATACCATTTTTTTTTCTTTATTTTTTTTTCTAAAGTATTAAAAAACACAGCAGAAGCAGTATTACATGCTATAACTAAGCAGCTAACTTTTTTTTCTTTAATAAAATACTTGCAAATTTGAAGCGATCGCTTTTCAATAATATCAATACTTTTGTTACCATATGGAAGATTGGCGCTATCCCCTAAATAAAGATAGGATTCATTTGGTAGTAATTTTAATAGCGATTTGAGAACGGTTAAGCCTCCAACCCCACTATCAAATACACCTATTTTAGAATAATTATTCAATTTAATTATTTATTAATGGGCTCTCAACTTTCTCTTTAAAATCAATGACAGCATTAAAAATAGCTTCTGCAATTTTTTCTCTATATGAGCTAGTATTTAAAAGTCTTGCTTCCTGAGAGTTGCTTATAAAGCCGACCTCAACTAATACGTTTGGCATAGAGGCTCCAATTAAAACATGGAATCCAGCCTGTTTAATTCCTCTGTTTGGCGATGTTAGTACTTTATCAAGTTCATTTTGAATGCTGTGTGCCATAAATTCACTATCTTCAACAAAAGACTGTTGAGCCATTGTTGCTACAATAATGTTTTCATAGCTAATTTTTTTGTATTTATTATTTTTAGTTTCCATGTCAATTACGCTGTTTTCTCTTTCAGCAACATCAATTGCATCTTCATTTTTTCCAGGCCGTAAAAGAAAAGTTTCAAAGCCTTTAACTTTTGTGCTGCGGGGTGTTGCATTGACATGAATGCTTATAAATAGCTTTCCTTTGTTCTCATTAGCTATTTCTGTTCTTCGCCAAAGAGGAATAAATACATCCTCTGATCGTGTGAGAACTGTTTTTACTCCTAATTGCTTGGAAATCTTTTTTCCCAGCCTCTTTGAAATATCTAGGGCGATGTCTTTCTCTTTAATTTTTCCATTTCTTGAAACTGCCCCTGGATCCTTGCCACCATGGCCCGGATCAATTACAATGCAATCAACAAACCAATTATCTTTAATTTTTTTCATATCATTTGTTCTTTCTTCAAATGAGGTACGAAGAATAATATTAATTTTATCTTTAGTGGTTTGAATTTCAGGATCATTTTTTAATTTATTTTTTAATAAAAATGAGATTTGACATGATTCTTCAAACTGTCTAGAAAGAATTTTTTGAATAGGAGATTGAAAGGATGACTTTAAAAACTTTAGAGAATCAATCTTGCCACTTAAAACGGTAACATTGATCCATCCAGAACGAGATATTGATGATGAAATATCATCAGCATCAAATTCTTTCGATGTATTGATTGATATTTCCACTCCATTTAATTTTTCGTTAATATTAAAATCAAAAATATTTTTTTTCTCCCTTAGTGCAATAATAAATTTTTCATTTGTATCAATTGATAGATAATCAATTTTATTATCTTTAAGTATATTGATAAAGTATAGTGCTGGAACAAGAAAGTCATTGCCATCATATATTACACGATGTGGCATGCTATATGCCTTATCATCAACTACAATAAACTTGTTGTAAGGCGACACAACTACCCTGGTTCTATTAAATTTTAAAACCAATTTTTCTTTATCCTTGCTGAAAAAGTGTTCTATGCCTATGTTGTTGGAAAGTTCAATGGCCGATACATAGATCTTGGAATTTATTGAAATAATATCGGTTTTAATTGTCTGTTGGCTATTGGGCCAAACACCATTTAGAAATAAAAGTAATAAAAATAATTTTGTTATCATTTTTGTTTTGTGGTATCCACAATTGTAATTAATCTCTCTCCAGGCTTAACTAGTCCGTATTTGTTTTCAGCAATTTGCTTTATGTAGTTCATATTATAAGTTAGGCTGTCAATTTTTTGGTTCTGTAGTTGAATTTTATTTTTTTGTTTTGCAATTTGATTTTTCAGCTCAGAGTTTTTTTGTTTTAGAGCAAGCCAGGTATAGAGTCCATTGTCTTTTAAAAAAATAAACAGCAAAACCGCAGAAAAAAATAATAGTAGCTTTCTTATCATCTAATTTTTGTAAATGAACTAAAGTAATTTAGGTTTAGATTGCTATTTTTGATATCCTCTTCAATTCTAATTAGTTGGTTGTATTTACAAGTACGATCAGTTCTGCATAAAGATCCAGTTTTTATTTGGCCTGCGCATGTTGCAACCGCAAGATCAGATATAGTGGTATCTTCTGTTTCACCAGATCGATGCGATATAATAGGCTGCACATTGTTTTCTATTGCCAAAGAAATTGTTTGTAGAGTCTCAGAAACTGATCCAATTTGATTAAGCTTGATAAGTATAGAGTTAATTGCTTTTTGATCAATTGCTTTCTGAAGTTTATTAATATTGGTAACGGTTAAATCATCTCCAACAACTTGAACATTAGATCCTATCTCAGCCGTTAGGCTGGTCCAGCCTCCCCAATCATTTTCATCAAGCCCATCTTCTATTGAAACAATGGGGTACTGTTTACATAGATCAATGTAGTAAGATATCATTTGATCGCTGTTCAAATGTTTCTTTTCAGATTCCAAGTAGTATCTACCTTGTTTTTTATCATAAAACTCAGAGGATGCGACATCAAGGGCTAAAAAAATTTCTGAACCTATCTTATAGCCAGACAATTCTATAGATTCAAGTATTAGATCTATAGCTTGCTTATTGCTGCTTAGGTTTGGTGCAAATCCGCCTTCATCGCCTATTGAAGTACTGAGCCCATTTTTCTTTAATATTTTTTTTAAATGATGGAAAATTTCAACTCCCATCTGTATACCTTTTGAATAGCTTGGTGCGCCAAATGGACAGATCATAAACTCCTGTATGTCAACATTATTATCAGCGTGGCTTCCACCATTAAGTATATTCATCATGGGCCCAGGTAGCGTATAGCTACTTCGCTTAGATAGAAACCTGTAAAGAGGAAGTTTAGATGCGTTTGCTGCCGCGTGAATACATGCAAGAGAAACTCCTAAAATAGCATTTGCTCCCAATTGGCTCTTGTTCTGAGTGCCGTCTAATTCAAGCATTTTTTTATCAATCTCATGGAAGGCTGAGGGTTCTAATCCTAAAATTTTTTGTCGAATATTAGAGTTGATATTATTAACAGCCTTGTTAACACCCTTTCCAAAAAAATCTTTTCCTTTGTCTCTGAGTTCAAGAGCCTCGTGCATGCCGGTTGATGCGCCACTTGGTACTGCAGCCCGTCCAATTGATCCATCTTCTAGGGTTACATCTACTTCAACGGTAGGGTTGCCCCTTGAGTCAAGAATTTGACGGGCAAATATATCTTTGATTTTAGTCATATTTGTGAGATTTTTATTCAATAAATTTAAATACTAATATAGAATAATTACTTTTAATTTAATATAAATGACAAAAATTAGCATTGAAAGATTTAGTTTTGGAATGGAAAAAGATTGGGATGACTTTGTTAAACATTCTTCAAATGGGACTATTTTCCATGAAAGAAAATTTTTATCGTATCATATAGATCGCTCTTTTAAAGATCATTCAGTTTTTATTAGGGAGGATGGCAGAATTATAGCTGTTCTTCCTGCGGTAGAGGTTGATTCCACATTTTATTCACACCCAGGGGCAAGCTATGGCTGGTTGGTGTTTAGGAAGGTGGGATTTGAAAAGATGAACACCATCTACAAAAAAATTGAAGAGTACTGTTTAAATATCAAGCTTAAAGCTATCTTTTGTATTCCCACCCCACATATTTATTATGAAAAGTCTGATCAAATCCTTGACTATTTGTTTCATTTAAACAATTATTTATCTAATGAGGTTTATATATCAAGTATAATAGACCTTTATAATGAGGTAATGGGCAGTATAGACAAAAGAAAGATGCGCTATATCAATAGTCTGAAACGAAATTCTGATATAAGTCTATGTGAAAGTACAGACATAGAAAGCTTCTATCCTATTTTAAAGCAGAACAAAAGCAAACACAATGCAAGTCCAACTCACTCGATCGATGAGCTAAAAAGGCTGCAAGAGCTCTATCCTGATGATATAAAGCTGTTCTTAACCTACCACAAAAAACAGGTTGTAGGTGGTTCGGTAGTATTTATTACTAACAATCATACATCATTACTTTTCTATAACGTGGTTCTTAAAGATTTTAGATCTATGCAGATTGGTTCGTATCAGATATATCATGCAATGGATTGGTCAAGGAACTATGGCTTGAAGTACTTAGACCTTGGTGTATCTCAGATGTATGGCACCAGCCAACCGTTAGATCCCAAAGAAAGTCTTATTAGTTTTAAGGAGCAGTTTGGTGCCAAGGCATTAGTTAGAACTGCCTACAAGAAGAGCCTCTTTCAATGAAGAAGATTCTTCTAGTTGCATACTATACATTACCACAGAAAAACGCATGCAGCGATAGAGCTTCATATATAAAATCAGTTTTATCTGATACATTCAGCATTACTACTCTAACGGTGTCTAACTTTGGGCAGGCTCGTAATGAAAAGAATGTGATAAGAGTTGCAGCTATCTATAAATGGTATCTTAATCCCAAAAAAATTCTTTATAAGCTAAAGACAAAGATAGTTGAATATTTTTTTGATAACGTAGACTACTACTGGATTCAAAAGGCTTTAAAGTACTTCAAGAAAAAAAATAGATTTGACTATGACTATGTTTATGCAGTCTATCCATCAATTTCATCGCTCAAGCTGGGGTTTGTTCTTAGCAAAAAATACAAAGTTGATTTAATAACGGACTTTACAGATAGCCTTACCCTTGAGCCCTTAAGGCCACAGAGCGGGCTACAAAGAAAAAAAATAGAGAGCTTTGAAAAAGCTGTTGTTGAATCATCGCTACAGATTCTATCGGTTTCAAGGGTTCTAGCTGACTACTTGATGAACAAATATTCTTTGAACAACATTCATACCGTTTATAATGGATACGATCCAGATATTGTTACAACTCCCAATAGGAGCAGCGATAGCAAGGTAAGAATCG
>MDSZ01175957.1_pt1 | contig 10007 bp, 7 predicted proteins | sample 811201 | NCBI WGS metagenome assembly MDSZ01 (sample SAMN05326647, study PRJNA326480) | marine metagenome | isolation source: seawater | place: Indian Ocean: North | collected 2010 | reverse complement strand
CAGCTTGGTTTTGGTGAAGTAACTGGTTTCAATATTGGAAGTTTCGCAATTGCCGTAATGGGTAGTGTGCTCCTCCTTCTTGGATACCGAGCAGTCAATCGCAGAACTCCCTAGCTTTTTCATTGGTCAGTCTTTGTCTCTTCGAGTGGTGAGGACTGTCATCAATCTCTCATTACGACGGTTATATCAATTAGGCAACTGCGGTTGACTTAATTGATTAAATATTGGGTATGCCGTCGATCTTTACGCAAGCGGCAAGGATGACCCAGGCCGTACACACCCCCACCAAAGGAGATTCTTATGCGTCGTATGTGCCTTATTGCCGCTGTCGTGGCAACCATGTTTATCGCTTCCTCAGGGGAAGCCTCTGCAGCCCGATATTCGCAGCAGGGACGATCAGTTTCAACGCGTCAGTTCCGACCCTTCGCTCGACTAATCGAACTTGAGCGAAGAAAGAATGAATGGCTTCGAAGCGTCTTTAGTCGCTAAAAACTTTCCTTTTTTCATTCGTTTCATTCTGTAAATAAATATCCCGGGCTGGGAGAGATGAATTCTCTCTCAGCCCGGTGTTCGTTCGAAACACCATGATATCGTAGCAGACTTGACAACGATGCTGTTTCACAGGCTACTCATCCTCAAAGCAATGAATTCATTTTTTCATTTACCGAATTATGAACCGTCCACTCTCAACTGATATTCATATTACCGGCGCAGCACTTTTTCTCCTCCCGGTCACCACGCGTATTCCATTGAAATTTGGTGCTCAGGTTGTTGACGAAGTCACCGTAGCCCGCATTGCTGTAGAAGTTCGAACGATTGATGGTCGTCACGGTATTGGATGGGGCGAAACACCACTCAACGTGCAGTGGGGCTGGCCAGCAGAGCTTTCGTACCAGAGTCGTTACGATGCAATGGTCCGCGTTGCAACTGCGAGCACACAAGCACTCTGTGAGATCTCTGAACCGGGTCATCCCATGGAGCTGGGTGTTTTTTTCCGTCACGAATATCTTGATGATATTGCTCGAAAAGCAGGTGACGAAGAAACAGGACCAGTTCCCGAATTGGCAGCACTCATTGCAGCCAGTGCATCAGACCTTGCTGTGCATGATGCATATGGCAATGCACTTGGTCTTGATACGTATACAACATATGGCCAAGACCATATGCGTAGCGACCTGGTTGATCTCTTTGGGCCAGAATTACATCCTGAAGATCGGACATTGTTTGCAGGTCTTCGACCAGCTGATTTTCTTGAATTGTCACCATCGACAACACTCTCCGCTTGGCATCTTGTTGGTGGGCTTGATCCATTAGACACAACGGAACTTACTGGCACGGAGCCTGAGGATGGATGCCCTGTTTTACTTGCAGATTGGATCCGTCAGGACGGCCTTCAGTGTCTGAAGATAAAACTCCGCGGCAATGACATCTCTTGGGATATCGAAAGGCTCCAACGTGTTGGTCGCATTGGGCTTGCGAATGGAGTACAGCAATTTTGTGCTGACTTTAATTGTATGGTCACTGATCCGTCATATGTCCATGCTGCACTAGACGCACTCCTGAAATCAGACCCGCATATTGCCTCTCGCCTGCTTTATGTTGAACAACCTTTTCCATATGATCTCGAAGCGAATCCAATTGATGTCCATTCTCTCAGCACACGCACAAAACTTTTCCTTGATGAAAGTGCACATGACTGGAGGCAAATTACTCGTGGATTTAGTCTAGGATGGAATGGTGTTGCGTTAAAAACCTGCAAGACTCAAACCGGTGCGCTCTTATCTCTCGCATGGGCTCGTGCTCATGGAATGGATATTATGGTTCAGGATCTCACAAACCCTATGCTTGCAGCCATCCCCCACGTGCGTCTTGCCGCTCATGCGAATACTCTCGCTGGTGTTGAGACAAATGCCATGCAGTTCTATCCAGCTGCTTCTCAGCTTGAGGCTACTGTTCATCCAGGGCTTTATAAGCGGCATCAGGGCGTGGTACATCTTGACTCATTGTCTGGGTCAGGATTTGGAATGCGGGTGGATGAAATTAATAGACTGCTCCCGAAATCTCATGCTGTCTTTGGCAGTCTTGATCGAGACACCTGGAAACCCAATGCCGTCTAGAGTGCCCACCAGATACCACTGACTATGGTTTTCCAAAAGCATTCACACTGTCATATTCTAGCGCAGTGAATACGCTCTCGATTTTCTGACGTTTTTTACGTTGTACATCTAATGGCATTGCACCATCCGAACCAAAGTATTTTGATCATGACATCTACTTTTTAATCGATTCAGGCTTCGGACTTGTATCAATGGCTCATCCCGGCATGCCTCCCCTATGCATAGAAGCATCAAAAGGTCAAAATTCTGTCACGTCGGCGTAGAGGATCGGCGTAGAAGAATAGAAAGAGCCAACACCTCCCTGTGGCTATATTGATCACTGAATCACGTGTTTTTGGTTTCTATCAGGCATGTCGTCCATCAGAGCCCAACTGCTTACTCATCCCTCTCACATAATTATCTATCCTTAGTTTCTAAAGCTGGCAAACACTTGTTATTCCCTAAGGCACTCGTGAAATCATGCTGTTGACACTGACAATATCACGTATGGTTATTCTGTCGCTTGTCCTCTTAGCGCCCGCTCTTTATGCAGATGATTGGCCTTCTTTCCTTGGTCCTCAGGGCAATGGTATCTCCCGTGAAACTGGTCTTCTAAACGAATGGCCAGCCGATGGTCCCCCTGTGTTATGGAAGAAAAAAGTTGGGGAAGGGTATGCCGCTCCAGCAGTCCTTGGACAACGTCTCATTTTCTTTCATCGCAAAGACGACCAGGAGATTATTGAGTGCGTCCACCCAGAGACAGGTGTAACACTCTGGACACATGCATATGAAACGCACTTTGTTGACCCCTATGGCTACAATGGTGGTCCGCGAGCGGCCCCCGTACTGACCCCAACACACTGTTACACCCTCGGTGCTGAAGGGGTTCTTACGTGTGTTGCAATCGATTCAGGCCATCTTCATTGGAAACGTGATCTCACTGTCGATTTCGATATACCAGCTGGCTTTTTTGGCATCGGTTCAACCCCTCTGGTAGATAACAACAAGGTGTTTGTCATGGTAGGAGGTCATCCTCAGGAAGGGGTTGCCGCTTTTGATGCCATGACCGGCAAAACACTGTGGACGTCTGTCTGCTTTGATGATTTCCCAGACGCTCCTGTTCGTATACAAAGAGATCGTCCACCAGAAAAACTGGCGAGCTACTCATCTCCAGTACTCACGACAATCCATGATACACAGCATCTTTTATGTTTCATGCGACCTGGCATTATCTCATTAGATCCCATCAACGGTAAAAAACGCTTTGCTTTTTGGTTTCGCTCCCAACTCCATGATTCTGTTAATGCTGCCCAGCCCGTCGTGATAGGCAATCGTATCTTTCTTTCTGCCGCCTACGACACAGGTGCTGTCATGCTAGAGGTTTCACCTGACAACACGTCGACCAACGTTGTCTGGCAAGATGAGTTTGCCATGGAAAATCATTGGTCAACTTCTATTTATCGCGCTGGTTATATCTATGGCTTTTCTGGTCGACATGAGTACGGCTCGGACTTTCGTTGCATCGATGCAAAAAACGGCAAGTTAATCTGGCGCGTACCAGATGCATCATCTTCCTCTGAAGACGTTTTTTATGGACGTGGATCTGCTGTTTGTGCAGATGGAAGATTTATTATCTTGGGAGAACGAGGAACACTTTCATTGGCTGATGTACATCACAAGTATTTCCAAGAAATCCACCGCATACAGATTCCTGAATTTGAATATCCGTGCTGGACAGCACCAGTGTTGTCTCATGGCAGACTATTCATTACCGGGTGCCGACCAGTGGGAGGATCGACTCGCCAAAACCGAGAGGAATACCATCTCATCTGCCTCAATCTTTCAAAAAACTAAACAGATTTCGTTCTAACTGAGCACACCGCTCTCCTACATTTTTTCTCTTCCACAACTATCGCTTCTGTCGAAAAAGATTATAGGAATTCATGTATACACATTACCCCTATCCATCGTTACAGTCCTAAGGCCACATTTCACACACCACTTTCGGCATAACGGATTGTTGTTTAGGTTTCATTCATGAGCACATCGCGAGAACGAGAAATTGTTATTACGGGCCTTGGTATTGTTAGCCCGATTGGCATTGGTGCTGACCGCTTTTGGCAGGCACTTGTTACAGGAGAGAGTGGCATTCGTCCTGTTGATCTTTTTGATGCAAGTTCACTGAAGGTTCGATTTGGTGGTCAGATCCCGGACTTCAATCCAAAACTGTATGTGCGACCACGAAAAAGCCTCAAAGTAATGAGTCGAGAAATTCAACTCGGTTTTGCGGCTGCAGACCTCGCCATACAAGATTCAAAAATATCTGAGAGTGACCTCAATCCAGATCGATTTGGTGTCGTGTTTGGTAACGACATGATTTATGCCGACCTTGAGGATCTCGAGGTTACATATCGTCGCTCAACGGCTGATGGACCTTTTAACTTTCTATCGTGGTCAGAAGCGATACACGAAGAACTTCACCCTCTTTGGCTGCTCAAACATCTGCCAAATATGACTGCCTCACATATTGCTATCGCACATGATGCCCGCGGGCCCAACAACTCAATTGTGCTTGGAGATGTTTCGGGATTACTTGCACTGTGTGAAGCGGCAAGCATGATTCGTCGCGGTTGGGCTGACGTCATGCTCGTAGGAGGCACTGGGTGCCGGCTCCACCCAACGGCATTAGTGGCTCGCGGAGACTCACTTCTTTCTCACCGCACAGATGATTTCACAAAAGCATGTCGACCTTTTGATCGCGATCGTGATGGCTTAGTCAATGGAGAGGGAGCTGCAACAATTGTGCTTGAGTCGCGAGAGCATGCTGAAAGACGTAACGCCAACATCCGGGGCAGAGTACTCACAACCGCCGCTCGCTGTGAGTCAGCAACTCTTCGTACGTTTACTGGTAAATCCCTTCAACTTGCCCTTGAGGCGATTCTGGCTTCTACCGAACTCACTCCTCATGATATTGGACACATAAATGCTCATGGTGTTGGCACCATTGAAATGGATTCCGCCGAGGCAGGAGCAATTTCAAAGGTCCTTGGTGATACACCCGTGACCGCTCCAAAAAGTTCATTTGGGCATCTCGGGGCTGGGGGCGGAGTGGTAGAACTTGCAGCAAGTGTTTTGAGCATTGAACATGGCCTTGTTCCAGCAACACTCAACTATGAGACACCTGATCCATCGTGCCCAGTAAACGTCATTCATGGGCAAGCTCTGGATGGACGACCACCGACAGCGATTTCTATTAACCTCTGCTCAACTGGCCAAGCTGTTGCCGTCGCAATTGCACGATGAGTCTGAGCCTAACTGATCGACAGTCCATTCTCCTTTTTGAGACACTGAACAACCTCTCCAATCGTTACAATCTGCCTCGATTACAGGTAATGAGGGGACCTACTCGATACTATTTCTATGAGACGACACCACCTGCTTCTCGTGGGATTACTTTTGTTTTTGGCGGGCCTACAGTTCCGCCTTGTCGAGTCGTTTACACTCAGCGAAAAATCAAGCCATTTTGTGGCTGCACAAGTCAGTCGTTCGTCACCAGCTCAGACTGAAATGCTGCAGAGTGCCCTTGGTCGAAAAGTGGTTCAACCACCGAGATGGCTTGGATTGGCACTCATGTCTGTCGGCTCTGTTTTTGCGCTGAAGAGTCTTTCCATGAGGAAACAAGCTGCCTGAGGACGTGCCCTGAGAATATCTCTTCTCATATACGTCATGTTTTCCAGATTCCATGTGCGCACAACTCAAAGTGAAAGCACACTATACGATAGCTTCTTGGATCACATGTCCATGCACATCGGTAAGCCGCATGTCACGCCCACTAAAGCGGTATGTCAACTTTTCATGATCAATGCCCAAAAGGTGCAACATCGTGGCATGAAGATCATGGATCCTAAACTTTTTTTCAACTACTCGATACCCAAAATCATCCGTTGAACCTATCACCACTCCCCCCTTAACTCCTCCACCTGCCATCCACATTGAAAATGCTTGAGGATTGTGATCTCGCCCATCTTTTCCCTGAGCAAACGGCGTGCGGCCAAATTCACTACTACAAACAACAAGGGTGGAATCAAGTAATCCTCTGACGCGAAGATCGCGTATGAGTGCCGCAATCGGTTGGTCAACAGCACGAGCATTGTTTTCATGGCCCTCGCGCAGATTGCGATGCTGATCCCATCGATCACCTTGCACTTTCGGACACGTTAACTCGACAAATCTTACCCCTTTTTCAATCATCCTTCTGGCAAGCAAACATTCGGTTCCAAAAGTTTGTGTTGGCTTGAAGTCACTCTCCAAACCGTACTCACGCTTTGTTTCCACTGTCTCATCAGCAATATCCAGCAACCCAGGAACCTCTGTTTGCATTCGAAACGCAAGCTCTTGATTTGCAATCGCACTTTCAAGTTGATCTGATCGTGTTCCCTGCATCGCCAAGCGATCTGCAAAACCACGATCGAGTTCACGTGACAAATTTACTTTTGACAACTGATGGGCAGAGGATGCCTCCTTGGCTTTCACATTGGCAAAACCAATGGCATTTGGCTTCACAATCGATCCTTGGAATGTTGCAGGCAAAAAACCATTTGTAAAATTATCGAGGCCGCCAGGAGGAACAAGGCCTCCGTTAATGACCATGTAGCCCGGCAAATCTTGATTTTCACTGCCAAGCCCATAATTGGTCCACGCCCCCATGCTTGGTCGCCCCTGAAGGCCACTGCCAGTATGAAGAAAGTAGTTCGCATTTGTATGTTCTGGAAACTCACTGGTCATGGAACGAATAATTGTTAATTCGTCAACGACGGTTCCAATATGAGGAAATAGATCACTGACTGGAATCCCGCTCTTTCCGTACTCTTTAAACTTCCATGGGCTAGGAAGGAGTGTGCCAATGTTATTGAATTGCGTTGCATCAACCTTGAAGAGCGAGTGTGGATCTTTGCCGACATCCTTTTCCAAACGAGGCTTTGGATCATAGGAGTCAACTTGAGATATTCCCCCGTCCATATAAAGAAAAATAATACTTCTTGCCCGAGCGCGATGATGCAGACCTGTTTGCCAACCTGAGGACAAAGCGTGTGCGGATTGTTGATGCAATAAGAACGAAGACGCAATCCCACCAAACCCACACGAAGCCTGCAGAAGGAGTTCACGGCGCGATACAGGCAATGGACGAAATCGCTGACAGTGATATCCTGATCTCCGTGTCATATCCTATCCTTGAGTTAACATACGTTTTTGGAAATCACTTTGGACTGATCGGATTCGTGTACCTATAGCCATCATAGAATCACATTTCATCGATTCACGGAACAAAAATAAATTCTTTTGTATTGATCAGCGCATGAGCAAAATCGGCCCATGCAGCTTCAAACTTTGGTTCATCGTCTATGTCCTTACCATACCGTTTCGCCTGCTCGGACAAAAACTGAAGACCCGCAGTTACCTCACTTGCATCTGGCCCTCGGGAAAATGCCTCATGATACATACGATCAATACACTGCTCTGAGGTCGCTGATGAATCAGAAAGTGTTTTCTTTGCCCACAGTGTCGCTTGCTCACTAACGAACGGATCATTCATGAGCGTAAGAGCCTGCGCTGGGACATTTGTCACATTTCGACGCCCCATCGCCTGAAAAGGAACAGGCATATCAAATGCCAGCAGAAACTCAGGCAAGAAGTTCCGTCGAATTTTCGTGTAGACACTGCGACGACCGTTCCCATCTCGTGGCCCTGGCTTGGGACGACCACGCCCCTCATGAAACTCAGTCAAAAACACCTCAACACTCGCTCCACCAACAGATCGATCCAACCGTCCACTGACCGCAAGAATTTTATCTCGAATAGCCTCCCCCTCAAGACGACGAAGAGGAAAATGATGGAACAAGATGTTGCGCGGGTCTTTTTCACTTGCTAATGAGCCAGGAGTCGAACTCATGCGCCACGTACTACTGGTGACGATTTGTCTGATGAGTTTCTTGATACTCCAACCTTCGTTTACAAATCGCACGGCAAGTGTGTCAAGTAAAGCCTGAGCCTCTGCATCAGCTGCTTGCTCACCGAGTTTCCCAAAATTGTCTGTTGTCGGAATAATTCCACGGCCAAATAAATGATGCCAGATTCGATTGACAATCACACGACTTGTAAGTGGATTCGAAGGAGCAAGCACACAATCTGCAAGCTTCTGTCTACCAGATGAATCCCGTGGCCACTCGGGTTGATCTGGACCATCGATAGCTTCAAGAAAACGCCTGGGCGAGAGATCGCCAGGCCGAGCCGCTGAACCCTTTTGAAGGACATATTGATCAATACCATTCCCATCAAGCAGACTTGGAGCAGTGGCCGATTCAAGCTGAACCTCTGACGTGAGGGATTCTCGCTCAAGAATAAATTGATGCATTTGATTGAGCAGTTGTTTTGCTTGGATGGAATCCCAACTCAAATCCGTGGATGCCAGTGCAGCATTCATACGCACTGGCCATGCTGCATCAATGCGCTGCGGCTGTTCCAATGACGCTACTGCTTCCGCCACTCCTACAGCACCTTCGATAGCAGCATATTCCACATGAATAATATGTCCGGTAGACCAATCCTTGATATCGCGGCGCAAATCCTGCTTGACCCACGTCCACTGCCCCTTGGTATCGATCGTCTTTACATGTGAGCCATACAGTGGACCAGAAAACATGACATGGCCATCCACCACTGCCACTATCTGCACATGCCCACGCACTCGATGCCACAGCACTCCGCTTGCAACCCTCTTTTTTGGTGTCCGGAGGACTCGTCCTGCTCGATCAACTTTACCTAGCACGCCATGTTCTTTGTCTCCCGTTGATCGTGTTTTTGACCAAATCTCATCGGAATGCGCATAACTTATGGTCTCCACTTGCACCCGCTCAACGGAATCCCCATCACGCTTTGAAAGGAGTGGAAACCCCACTTCGAATTGTTCCCACGCTACACCATCACACAGCAACGCCGTTGCCTGAGTAACCTGTGTATAGTCAGCTAATATTGTTTCATTTGAAACTTCATCTGGTGGCTTTTTCAGATGTTCTGCACCCTCTTCGATACCCGCTTGAACGCTTATCAATACTTCCAGCTGCGGCAAGACGTCCTGCCTGATCTTTTTATTTGTAGTTGCCAGACGTTCTGCCACACCTCGATTGTGCTCAATCGTCTCAAAGGGCACTTGCCGACAGCTGCTCGACATCACCATGCCGGCGATAGCGTAGTAATCTTCATCAGAAATTGCATCAAATTTGTGGTCGTGACAGCGTGCACAACCTAACGCCAATCCAAGAAATGCTTTTCCAAATGTATCGATCCTGTTGTCAATACGATCAGCCTCATCCTGACGTATATCAACCGGCGAGTGCACTTCTTCACCTAACAGCCAAAAACCTGTACCCACAACTGACTCATTTGCTCCCTGAGAACTCAATCGTGGGTCATCCAGAAGATCTCCTGCAATCTGCTCACGAACAAATTGGTTATAGGGAACGTCAGCATTCAGTGTGCGAATTACCCAATCACGATATTGCCAGGCATTCGGAATCGGAAAATCAAACTCATGCCCCCGTGATTCACAATAGCGAGTCACATCAAGCCAATGACGCGCGAAACGTTCTCCATAATGCGGCGATGCAAGAAGTTTGTCTACATATTGCTCAAAAGCATATGGATCTGAGTCTTGCAGCACTCGTAAGACATCAGCCGGATCTGCCGGCAAGCCCGTGAGAATCTCACTTGCTCTCCGAACAAGTGTTTCTTTTGATGCTTCAGCAACCGGGACGATTCCTGCAGATTCAAGCCTCGATAAGACAAATCTATCGATATCGGAACGACACCATTTTTGATCTTTTACTATTGGCACCGTTGATTCTTGAGGGGCGT
>MDSZ01069913.1_pt1 | contig 10007 bp, 9 predicted proteins | sample 811201 | NCBI WGS metagenome assembly MDSZ01 (sample SAMN05326647, study PRJNA326480) | marine metagenome | isolation source: seawater | place: Indian Ocean: North | collected 2010 | reverse complement strand
CAAGAAATTTGGGCATCTCTTTGTCTCGCGGTCAATATATTTGTTTCATTGACGCTGATGATATTTGGAAGAAAAATAAATTATCTAGTCAACTAGCTTTTATGATAAGAAATAATTATCTTATCACCCACACTTCTTACCAAATTCAGAATGAAAAAAGTTTAGTAGTTGGATTGAGGAGAGCTAAAACTTTTAGAAATTTAGATCAATTGTTACCTTCATGTGATATTGGTTTATCAACAGTAATAGTAAAAAAACAAATTTTTTCTAATATGATAAAGTTTCCAAATCTTAAAACAAAAGAGGATTTTGTATTGTGGCTTAAAATTCTGAAAAGTGGAAATTATATTTATTCATTTGATAAAGTTTTAGTAAAATGGACAAAATCTAAAAATTCTTTATCTTCATCTATTTTACAAAAAATAAAAGACAGTTTCTTAGTGTACAATAAGTTTATGAAATTTAATCCATTTAAATCTATATATTATACTATTTTATTATCTATTAATTTTTTAAAAAAAAATTTCTATAATTAAATGACTTATATATTTTTTTTTTATTTTTTAATCATACTTTTATTAAATTTTTTATTTATTAAATATGATTTAATGGGAAGCGATACCGGCTTAAACCATCAAGTTTTTGTAAATAAATCAGTGCCTTTATCAGGTGGCATTTATATTCTTTTTCCAATATTTTTAATTTTCTATGAGAATTATTTTTTTGAAATTTTAATTTTTTTTTCGCTATTTATTCTTGGTTTTCTTTCAGATAAAGATATTTTGAGGAGAGCAAAGCTCAGATTTTTTTTGCAATTATTGATAATATGTTTTTTTGTTATCTCAATTCAGTTAGAGGTGATGCCAACTAGAATTGATTTTATCGATGATAATTTTAGTAATACATATTTAAGCTATTTTTTTTCTGCTTTTTGTTTATTGATTTTGATTAATGGTTCGAATTTTATCGATGGTTTAAACGGTTTATTAATTGGTTACATCCTATTAATTTTTTTTATTTTATATAAAACAAATTTATTAATATTTTTAGATTTACAGAATCAGTATTTGATTTTTTTTATTTGTGTATTGTTTCTTTTAATCATAATGAATTTCTCAAATTTTTTATTTTTAGGTGACGGGGGCTCTTATTCTCTATCTTTTGTATTAGGTATTGTCTTGATTAAAATTTATAATTTATATCCAAGTATATCGCCCTATTTTATTATCTTATTATTTTGGTATCCTTGTTTTGAAAATTTATTTTCTATTATAAGAAAATTAATAATTAAAAAAAATCCTTTAGAGCCAGATAACCAGCATTTACATCACCATTTATTTTTATTTTTAAAAAATAAATTTAAATTAGGCTCTTTATTATGTAATAATTTTACAAGTATAATCATCAATTTATTTAATTTATTTATTTTTTATGTTGCATCTCTTAATGCGTATCTAACAATACTTCAGCTTATAATGATTTTTGCTTCGATTATATTCTATATTGTTAGCTATTATTTTCTAAGAAAAGCTAATTTGAATTTTTATTCCTAAACATTAATTTTATCATTCCAATTAAAATTAAAAGTCCATCTCGAAATGCATTAACTTTTTTTTTGCCCGCAAATCTTGCTCTTTCATTAGAATTTGAGGTTGTGATATTAAGACCCTTATTCATTGCTTTAATTGGAAGCTCTACACAAAAAACAAAATCTTTGCTTTTTAAATCTAAATTTTTTGTTTTCACAGCATTTCCCATAACATAAGTATATAAGATGTCTGTAATTTTTAAATTAAAGAAAATATTACCAATTTTTGTAAATAAAAAATTTCCTACAAAAGTTAACAATGTATCATCATCACTACTACATCCTTTTTCATATCTTGTAGCAAAAATTATATCAAAATTTTCACTATCTAATTTTTTGTACATTTTATTTAATTCTGTGGGGTTAAAAGATCCATCAGCATTAAAGATGCAGAAATATTTTGTACTTACATTATTAATTCCATGAATTAATGCATCACCATACCCTTTATTCTCCTGATAAAGTATTTGGCAATCAAAATCTTTTATCGCATTAATAGTTTCTAAGTCATTCTTTTCCAGAATAATAATTATTTTAAGCTTAAACTCTTTAAGTTCATTTAAAACTAATGGTAAAGATTCTTTTTCACTCTTTGCTGGTATAATTAATGTTAAGTTATCCATAAATTTTGTATTAGCTAGATTTATAAATACAATAAAATAAAAGAAAATATATAAAAAAGACTATCTCTTTGTTAAAAATATTGTTATTTAAAATTTTTAGGACTTACTAAAACTTACAAAAAATATATTTTAAATTGATTGAACACTTAACATTCATTTTTTACATAATCTTATTTTCGATATCAACTATTGGATATGGATTTATATTTTCAAAAATAATAGATAATGATCTACTAAAATATAACATTGGTTGGCAGGGAATTATTGGTTTCTTTACAATTTCTTTATTATCAATTTTAACTTCTTTCTTTTTTGCACATAGTTTTTTACATAATTCTTTACTTCACTTAATAGGAATAGGAAGTTTTCTTAAATTTTCAAAACAATTAAAAAATCTTTATGAAATAAAAAATTTATTTTTTTTGATTTTAATATTGTGGATTGGAACATATGTTTTTAAAAATCATGATGATTTTCCTTATTACCATTTAACATATTCTTTAAATTTATCAGAAAATGCTTTTGTTGTTGGAGCTGGTAATTTTAGTCATGGTTTTAGAACATTTTCAAGTTTGTTCTATTATCATTCAATTTTATATATGCCTTTAATAAATTTTTATCTTTTTCATATAGGTCCTTTTTTTATTCTACTTTTTTTTAATTATATTTTAATTCAAAAAATATTTGAAAATTTCAATTCAAAAAATTTCAATTTTATTTATTTTTTTTCATTATTAAGTTTTATCTTTATTAATGTAGTTTTTTATAGAATAGGTGAACACGGCACAGATAGATCTGCCCAAATATTATTAATACTTATATTTTTATTATTTTTTGAAATAAATTATTTTGAAAAAAAGAAAAAGAATTTGTTATTGAAAGTAAATTTATTACTAATTTTAGTTTTTTTGTCTTCAAGTATGAAAGCTCTATATTATCTGTATCTTGCATTGGTGCCTATAATTATTTTTAGAAAAAAAATTTTTTTTCATTTTTTTGAGAAAAAAAATTATTTATTGATACTTGTTCTTTTCATTAGTCTGGTAGTAAATTTACTTACATTTTATCTAAATACCGGTTGTTTTTTATATCCAGCTGAAAAAACATGTTTAGTCAAGCAAGAGTGGTCAATACCTAAAGATGAGGTAAAAACAATGTCTACACATTATGAATGGTGGGCCAAAGCTGGAGGTGGACCAGGATATAAACATGAGTTGACTAAACAAGAATATGTTAAGAATTTTGTATGGTTGGAGAATTGGATTGATAAACATTTCTTTAATAAAGTAACAGACACATTATTTGGAGTCATTTTTATTTGTCTTTTAGTCTTCTTCTTATTTTGGTTTTGCAAAATAAAAAAGGAAGATAAATATAAAAACAAAATAGGTTATTTACCTTATTTATTAATTTTTTTGTTTACATTGGAATGGTTTTTAAATCATCCAGCAATGAGGTATGGTGGCTATGTTTTAATTGCTTTACCATTAATGATTTTAACTGCTTCAAAAACAAGCAATTTTAATGTTCCACAAAATAAAGTTTATATTCTCACTTTATTTTTAATTTGTTTAACATTTATTACTTATAACATAAGAAATACTTCAAGAATAATTAAAGAGACAAAGGTATACAATTACGATTTATTTAAAAGTCCATATTTTTTTATTGACGATGTTAATTCTAAAAAAGTAGCCAGTAATAAAGATTTTAGTATTTATCAACCGCAGGAAAATAAGATGTGCTGGGCCTCAAAAACACCATGTTCGTATGGAAGTAATATTAAGGTAAAAAAATATTTGTGGATGAACATGGTTTCTAGAGATGATTAAAAGTTTTTTTTTAAAGATTATTTCTATTGTTATTAGTGTAGTAGATTATTCAAATAAACGAAAAGTTGTAAATTTTTTTCAGAAATATCTAAAAAAAAAAGAATTGAAAATTATTGATATTGGAGCACATAAGGGGGAGACGATAGATTTATTTTTAGATAATTTCTATATAAATAAAATTTATGCATTTGAACCAAATTTAGAATTATTTAATCATCTTAAAAATAGTTCAAAATATAATCAAAAAGAAATAAATTTTTATAATTTTGGCGTTGGTGAAAAGTCAGAAATAAAAAATTTAAATATTATGTTAGATAGTTCATCGTCCACATTGAATTCTTTAGATACTAATACTGATTATTATAGAAGAAAATTGAAGTTTTTTTCCTTATTAGGTGGAACAAAAACTTTTTTGGAAAAAAAACAACAAATTAACATAATAAATTTGTCAGATGTCATATTCAAAAAAGAAAACCATATTGATATTCTTAAAATTGATACAGAAGGGTATGAATATAATGTTCTGAAAGGTTTAAATTCTGATGACTTTAAAAAAATCAATTTTATATATTTTGAGCACCATTATGATTTGATGATAAAGAAAGGTTATAATTTTAGAGATATTCATTATCTTCTGCTTAAAAATCATTTTACTCAAAAATATAAAATAAAGATGAAATTCAGAAAATCATTTGAATATATATATGAGTCAGAAAAAAAAAATTTTAGCTAGTATTATTATTGTAAATTACAATAATGCCAAGTACTTGAAAATTAGTGTGAAATCAGCGATTAATCAAAATTATAAATATAAAGAAATTATTGTTGTAGATGATAAATCCGAAGATAATTCAATTGATATTCTCAAATCTTTTAAAAAAAAAATTATATTAATAAAAAATCAAAAAAAAACTTCTGTTGGTAGTTATGATCAAATTAATTCCTATTATAGAGGATTTTTAAAAGCCAAAGGGAAGTATCTATTTTTTTTAGATAGTGATGATTATTTCAAAAAAAATAAATTAAAAATTATTATGAAAAAATTTATTTCAAATAGAAATGTTGACATTTTTTTTGATTTACCAATCTTAAAATTTAGTAAAAAAATTAAAAAAAAAAAAATTTAAACAAAAAAAATTTATTATTTCAAATTGGCCAAGATTTTCACCTCAAAGCTGTATTTCTGTTAAAAAAGATTATGCAAAAGAATTCTTTAAAGTTCTTAAAATAAAAAAGTTTAATTCAATATGGTTCGATTTTAGATTAGCAACCTATAGTTTTTTGAGAAATGGAAATATTCAAGTTATAGAAAATTACTTAACTTATTATAGACAACTTGAAAACTCTGCATCTAAAAAATTTAAAACATTTTCTAAAAATTGGTGGATAAGAAGAAATGAGGCACATGATTATATAAATTTTTTAACAAAAAAATTGAAAATAAGGGAGAAATTTACTTTAGATAAGATTTTTACTAAAATAGTAAATAAATTTTTTGATAAAAAAATTAGTTATTAGTAGATTGGCTAAAATTCAATAATTAATTTCATATCACTTTACTGAGTAAAATAAATAGTCTAATAAGAAATTTATGAATAAAAAAAAAGTGGCTTTAATTTTTGGTATTACAGGTCAGGATGGTTCCTATCTTGCAGAACTATTATTAAAAAAAAATTATATTGTTCATGGAGTTAAAAGAAGATCATCAAGCATCAATACGAGCAGAGTAGATCATATTTATCAAGATCCACATGAAAAAAATTATAAATTTCGTCTTCATTATGGTGATATCACTGACTCATCTTCTGTTTCAAGTGTAATAAAAGATATAAAGCCAGATGAAATTTATAACTTAGCAGCTCAATCGCATGTGGCAGTTTCATTTGAAGTTCCAGAATATACAGCCAATGCAGATGCTTTAGGAGCTCTTAGAATACTTGAAGCTATTAAGTTTCATAAATTAGAAAAAAAAACAAAATTTTATCAGGCAGGAACTTCTGAGATGTTTGGAAAAGTTCAATCTAAGCCACAAAATGAAAAAACACCATTTTATCCTCAAAGTCCATATGGTGTTGCAAAATTATATGCTCATTGGATAGTTAAAAATTACCGTGAAGCTTATAAAATTTTCGGATGTAATGGAATTCTCTTTAATCATGAAAGTCCAAGACGTGGAGAAACTTTTGTAACAAAAAAAATAATTTCTGCATTATGCAAAATAAAAGAAAAAAAACAAAAAAAACTTTTTTTAGGAAATTTAAACGCAAAAAGAGACTGGGGGCATGCGAGAGATTATTGTGAAGCTATGTGGAAAATACTTCAACAAAAAAAACCCGATGATTATGTAATTGCTACTGGTGTTCAGTATTCGATCAAACAATTTGTGAATTTAACAGCAAAAAAATTGAATTTAAAAATCAAATGGAAAGGAAAAGGACTTAAAGAGAAGGCTTATAATGAAAAGGGCGAACCTATAATTGAATGTGATAAGAATTATTTTAGACCACTAGATGTAAATACTCTTTTAGGAGATGCAAAAAAAGCTAGAAAAAAATTAAAATGGAAACCAATAGAAAATATTGACTCTTTGATAGATGAAATGATTGCTGCAGAATATCTTAACATTAATGAAATTGAATAAGAATATTAAAATTTTTTTAGCAGGTCATAATGGCATGGTTGGATCTGCGATTTTAAAAAAGTTAATTGATGATGGTTTTAAAAATGTAATTCTTCGTACTAGAAAACAATTAGATTTAACAAATCAGGAAAAAACGTTTAAATTTTTAAAAAGACAAAAACCAAAATTTGTAATTTTAGCTGCAGCAAAAGTTGGAGGCATAGCTGCTAATGCTAAATTTAAGGATAAATTTATCTATGAAAATATACAAATACAAAATAATGTCATTCATGGATCTTTTTTAGCAGGAGTAAAAAACTTATTCTTACTCGGATCAAGTTGTATATATCCAAAAAATTGTAAACAGCCCATGAAAGAAAAATATTTACTAACCGGCCCTTTAGAGGAAACTAACGATGCATATGCGATAGCAAAAATTGCTGGTCTTAAAATGTGTGAATATTATAGTAAAATATATAATTTAAACTTTAAAACATTAATGCCTCCGAATCTTTATGGACCAAATGATAATTATGATTTGAATGAGTCTCATTTTTTTCCTGCGTTAATTAAAAAAATTCATGTAGCTAAAGTTAAAAAGAAAAAAGAAATAATTTTATGGGGGAGCGGTAAACCAAAAAGAGAACTTATGTTTGTCTATGATTTTGCTGATGCAGTAATTTTTTTTATGAATAAAAGGATAAAAGAACCGTATATCAATATAGGAACAGGTAAAGATTTATCAATAATATGGTATGCAAAATTTTTAATGAAAAAATTGAATATTAAATTAAAAATTAAATTTGATAAATCTAAACCAGATGGAACTAAAAAAAAATGTTTAGATATTACAAAAGCTAGAAAATATGGCTGGATACCAAAAAATAACTTTCATGAAGGTACTGAAATAACTTATACAAACTTTTTGAAAAAAAATAATTTAAGTTAAAACGTATCTTGAAATTAAATTTATACCTAATAAGCCAACATAAAATGAGTAGAAATTAATTATTAGCTTTTTATTAAAAAAACTATTTATATCAAATTTAAAATTAATTAATAAAAAAAATAATAATATTAAAAGAGGATCATAGTACTTGTGATAGATTGACAATTGAGGATTAGAAATAATTAAGATTAAAAAAAGGATCGCGTTATTTGAATTGAGTTTAAAAGCATGCAATGTAAAAATAATTGAAAGAAAACTGATTAATAAAAAAAAATAATTATTATTAAATAAATAATAAGAAATTTTAAAAAAAATTCCACCCCCAGTGTACTCTATAGAATAATTAAAGAAAATAACCAAAGTTATAAAAATTAAAAAGGAATAAACTAAATAATTCATTCTAAAATTCTTGAAAATATTTTTAGAAAAGTTTTTGTCTAATAAAAAAGGAATCATATAAAATAGCAATAAAGAGAATAAAATAAGTATTTTATTAGATGGGTTTAGCCTATTAAAAAGATCTATATTAGATATTGCTGGTATAAATAAAAAATTTATTTTCAAAAAAAATACATAAAATAACATTGGTAAAGATAAAAGAATATTCATTGATAACATTAAGAATAATTTTAAAGAGAGTTTGTATGATTTTAGAAAATAATAGAAGAAATAAAGAAAAAAAATAGAAAAATTTGGACTTATATAAGATGAAATTATTAAAAAAAAATTATTTAAAATACAAAATTTAAATTCTTTTTCTTTTTGAAATTTTAAAAAAAAATAAATTGAAATAACAAAAAATATCAAACCTAATAGTCTACTATCGGGCCATATAGCAATAGATCGTAAAGATGGAGATATAAAAAAAACCAAACATAAGAAAAAAATTTTATTATCATCAATATTAGAAAATTTTATTTTGAAACTTTTATAAGAAACTAGAATTAAAATAGGTAATAAATTTAAATGAATGAGTCTTAATATATCGATTTCTAAGCCAATTTTACCTAACAAAGCCAAAAAGATTACTAACGAAGGAGAATGTCTATCACCAAACTGATCATAATTTAAAAATGTAAAGATAAAATTATCTCTAAAATTCTCAATTAGATCATGTCTAACTTTAAAATCAGGCAGAGCTCCTCCAGAGCTATTTTCATCTAAAAAAAAACCAACTATCAAAGATAGATATAATATGAAAAATATAGACGTTTTATAAAAATAATTATTCATTGAATTCAAATATTTACAATTTATGAATCTTTGTATAAACCATTTTTTTTTAGTAGAGTAGTTAATTGTTAAAATTAACTCTCTAACAAATAGTATTATTATTAATTTAATTTAAATTAGATTATATGAAAAAAATTTTATTAGTCACTGGTGGAGCTGGATTTGTAGGGTCTAATTTAATAGAGTATTTAGTAAAGAAAACTAAATATAAAATTATAAGCTTAGATGATTATTCATCAGGATCCAAAAAAAATCATATTTATGATAAAAGAGTAAAATATTTATTTGGGCATACAAAAGATATTAATAAAATTTGCAATAAATATAAAAATAAAATTGAAACAATATTTCATTTTGGTGAGTTTTCCAGAATTTATCAGAGTTTTCTCCAAATGAATAAATGTATTCAATCAAACACTATAGGTACTAATGCAATTATTAATTTTTGTTTAAAAAATAATATCAAACTTATTTATTCTGCGACCTCGGCCTCTTTAGGAAATAAAGGTAAAGATAAAAATTTATCACCTTATGCTTTTACAAAATCAAAAAATATTGAATTTTTAGAAAATCTAAAGAAATGGTTTAATTTTAAATATGATGTTATTTTTTTTTATAATGTTTATGGTCCTAAGCAAATAAAATCTGGAAAAATGGCTACAGTGATTGGAATTTTTGAGGATCATTATTTAAAAAATAAACCTTTACCCGTAGTTAGGCCTGGATCTCAAACAAGACGTTTTACACATATTTATGATACAATCGAAGTATGTTATAAGGCTTGGAAAAAAAATAAATATAAGAATTATAGTATATCTAATAAAGAAAGCCTTTCTATTTTACAGGTCGCAAAATTATTTAAATCTAAAATTAAATTTTTTCCGCCAAGAAAAGGTGAAAGATTTGCATCAGCTCTGACAAATATAAGTTTGTCTTCAAAGGTTCATAAAAACTTTGGCAAAATTAGATTAAAAGATTATGTACAAAATTTCTTAAAAAATAACTAAAATTTGAGTATTTTTTCTCAATAAAAGATTGTTTACATTGTTTTTTAATTCGTTATAACACTATCGCCGGTAATTATTGCGAAAGGGTTATACCCGATCCCATTCCGAACTCGGAAGTCAAGCCTTTCTGCGCCGATGGTACTTTGTCTTAAGAT
>MDSZ01223682.1_pt1 | contig 10008 bp, 7 predicted proteins | sample 811201 | NCBI WGS metagenome assembly MDSZ01 (sample SAMN05326647, study PRJNA326480) | marine metagenome | isolation source: seawater | place: Indian Ocean: North | collected 2010 | reverse complement strand
TCGAGGGGCTGAACGTTCTCAAGGACGCCAACCCCGCCATCATCGAGGCGCTGGAGAAGGCCGGCGCACTGCTCAAGCAGGAGACCTACGGCCACCGTTATCCCTACGACTGGCGCACCAAGAAGCCCACGATCTTTCGCGCCACCGAGCAGTGGTTCGCCTCGGTGGACGGCTTCCGACAACAGGCCCTTGATGCCATCGACGCAGTGGAGTGGACCCCGGCATCCGGGCGCAACCGGATCGAGGCCATGGTGAGAGAGCGGGGAGACTGGTGCATTTCACGTCAGCGCACCTGGGGTGTGCCGATCCCGGTCTTTTACAACCGCAGCAACGGTGAGGTGCTGCTCAACGCCGACACCCTGGCCCATGTCGAATCTCTGATCGCCGAGCACGGCGCCGACATCTGGTGGGAGAAGGACGAAGCCGATCTTCTTCCCCCTGCCTACGCCACTCAGGCGGAGCAGTGGCGCAAGGGGACGGACACCATGGATGTCTGGTTCGATTCCGGCTCAAGCTGGGCAGCCGTCGCCAGTCAGCGCGAGAACCTCAGCTACCCGGCTGATCTGTATCTCGAAGGGTCGGACCAGCACCGCGGCTGGTTCCAGAGCTCGCTGCTCACCTCCGTGGCCGTCAATGGCCATGCTCCTTACAAACGGGTCCTGACCCATGGTTTTGCCCTGGATGAGAAGGGGCGGAAGATGAGCAAATCCCTCGGCAACGTCGTTGATCCGATGGTGATCATCGAGGGTGGCAAGAACCAGAAACAGGATCCCCCCTACGGCGCGGACGTTCTGCGTCTGTGGGTCAGCTCCGTTGACTACTCCGCTGATGTGCCGATCGGCTCCGGCATCCTGCGGCAGCTGGCCGATGTTTATCGAAAGGTTCGCAACACCAGCCGATACCTGCTGGGCAACCTCCACGACTTCAACCCTTCAGCGGATTCGATTCCCGTGGCGGAACTGCCGCTGCTGGATCGGTGGATGCTGCAGCGCACCGCCGAGGTGATGGATGAAATCACAACAGCGTTCGAGAGCTACGAATTCTTCCGCTTCTTCCAGCTGCTGCAGAACTTCTGCGTCACCGATCTGTCCAACTTCTACCTCGACATCGCCAAGGACCGTCTCTACGTCAATGCCCCCGCCGATCGTCGCCGGCGGAGCTGTCAGACCGTGATGGCCTTGATCATCGAACGTCTCGCAGGCCTGATCGCCCCCGTGCTGTGCCACATGGCCGAAGACATCTGGCAGAACCTGCCGTACCCCGTGGTGGAGACCTCCGTCTTCCAGCGCGGCTGGCCCACTGTGCCGGAGGAGTGGAGAAACGACGCGTTGTCTGCCCCCGTCCAGGAGCTGCGCGATCTGCGGGCGGCTGTGAACAGGGTGCTGGAGGAATGCCGCAGCCGTCAGGAGCTTGGAGCTTCACTGGAATCAGCGGTGCGCATTGAAGCCCGCAGCCCTGAGCTCAGATCAGCCCTGGAGTGGCTCCGCGACAACGGTGATGCGGAAGTGGATGGACTTCGCGACTGGCTTCTGGTGTCCCAGCTCCAGCTGGGTGGTGAACCCTGGGCGGAAGTGCTGGCCAGCCAGGACGACGCCACTTCATTGATCGAAGTGACCCGGGCCCGAGGCACCAAGTGCGATCGCTGCTGGCATTACGAAGGAGATGTCGGCAGACATGCCGAGCACGCCACGGTCTGCGGTCGCTGTGTGGGAATCCTTGAACGCCGGACTCACCAGCTGGCCTGAGCCAGCAGATCCATCGGCGCCATCGGACCTGCCATCACCGCGCTGTTCGCGGGATTGAGCGGGCCCTCAAGCAGTTCAGCACTGTCAAGCCTGGTGCCATCCGGAAGCACCGAAGCATCCGGATCAAAAGCTGTGGGATGGGTGGTGCTGCTGCTGAAACCGCGGAAGATCAACAACTCAAACGATTCACCGGCCACCATTCCCTTCAACCGCACCACACGATCGGGAGCCAGGCGACTGCGCTCCTCAAGCTGCTGGACCAGGTCGAGATCACTCATCAGAATTCACCAGCAACCCGGCCGTAGCGGGGGAGTCTCACCAACAACCACTGCAGGGCTCCTGCCAGGTAAGCCACCAGTGCCGCGTAGCCAAGAAAGGCAGAGACGGTGCGGGTCCACTCGCCTCCGAAGACGAAATCAAACATCACCTCAGCCACGCGGTGCATGCGCTGGGGAGCCTCCAGCCAGGGAGCACACGCGCTGAGACCCGGAGCATCAAGGCAGCCGAGAGCCGTGATGCTCATTCCCACACTCAGGACGGCAAACCCACTGAAAGCCCAGCGCCAGAGACGAACGGTCAGGGGCAGGGGACGCCACAGCGGCTGGTCTGCCAGCTCCTCATTCAGATCAACCCAGAACCACACGCTCATCGCCATCAGCACCGGTGCCACAAGCGCCGTGAGAAAACCGATCGGGCGTTCATCGGTGAGCAGCAGAAGGCTGATCCCCATCAGGCTCGCCACCTTCCAGTAAAGGCCCATCAGGCGCTGAACCATTGGATCGCGGCGCCAGGTTGCCCAGACCAGCAGCACCAGCGGTAATCCCAACGCAACCGTGGCCCCGAGCCGGTAGGTGAGCCAGACCAGAGCGCGGTAGGACAGTTCGTTCAAGACCGGGCATCAAGGTGGCGTCATTATCGATGTCTCAGTCCTCTCTGCAGGATTGATAGGGTCCGGACCATGATGCGTTTCCCATCGTTCGACTGGTTCAACGCGGCTGCGAAAACCCGTTACTGCCGTTCCGCCCTGTCAACCAAACCGTCCCTGGACGAGGCGGTCAGAGATGTGGTGAGTCAGCTGGGACGCCGCGGGGAAGCCGACCTTGCCCTGGTTTTCGCCTCCACGGGATATGCCAGTGACCTGCCGAGACTTCTGCCCCTGCTCCGGCAGGAGCTCAGGTCCCGCCACTGGATCGGTGCCGCCGGTGGCGGCGTGGTGGGGACCCGCGCCGATGGAGCTGCAGCGGAGATCGAACAGGCACCGTCTCTGAGTGTCACCCTGCTTCAGTTGCCGGGATCCGAGATCACTTCGGTGGGACTGTCAACGGAATCCCTGCCTGATCTCGATGGTCCGGCACTGCAGTGGCAGGAGTGGAGCGGTATTCCGCCCGAGCACTGTCGCAGCCAGATTCTGCTGATTGATCCCACAACGAACAACATCAATGATCTGATCAGCGGGCTGGACTACGCCTTCCCGGATGCCGCGACGATCGGTGGGATCGCGAGCCCCCACAACGCACCCCATGGGTCCCTTCTGCTGGATGACCGGGTTGTGACCGGAGCGGTGGTCTGCTCCATCGGGGGAGACTGGCGTCTCGACACCGTGGTGGCCCAGGGTTGCCGTCCGATCGGCCCCGTCTTCTCCATCGAGCAGGTTCAGCGCAACGTGCTTCTGCAACTGAGTGACGGGGAGCGCAGGGATACGCCCGTGGCCTGCCTGCAGAGGGTGCTGGCAGGCCTGAACAGCGCGGACAGGGAGCGCGTGCGCCACTCACTGTTCCTTGGAATAGAGCGGCGCAACCTCCAGCTCAACCCGGATCACCCCGCCGGGAACGACGGGGCTTTTCTGGTGCGCAACCTGATCGGTGTGGATCCGAAGAACGGAGCGGTGGCGGTGGCGGATCGCGTCCGCCCAGGCATGAATGTCCAGTTCCAGCTGAGGGAGGCCGATGCCTCGCGGGAGGAAGCGCTCAGTCTTCTTCAGGCTGCCGCAGCAGCAGATGACAACGCTCCGGTGTTCGGCTTGCTGATGGCCTGTCTTGGACGTGGGAAGGGTCTGTTCGGAGCTCCGGATGGTGATGTGACCATCGGGCGCCAGGTGATGCCCGACCTGCCGATGGCAGGGGCGTTCTGCAATGGAGAGATCGGGCCTGTCGCCGGTTCAACCCATCTGCACGGCTACACGGCCTGCTGGGGGCTGCTGCGGCAGGATCCACCTGTCACAGCCGGTTGATCTGATCGTTGCGCCAGCACGTCAATCCCCTCAGTCGCTTTTTCCAGCTGCCTCTGCAGCTTCCCCCGCCGGAACAGCTGTTTGAGCGTCCTGAACAGCCGGTGCATCTGGATATCGGCTGCGCGCGAGGTCGCTGCCTGCTTGGCCTGGCGGAACAACAGCCGTCCTGGAACCATCTGGGGGTGGAGATCCGCCGTCCGCTGGTGCAATCGGCCGATCGCGATGCTCTGGCCAGCGAGCACGGCAACGTTCGCGTCCTGTTCTGCAACGCGAACATCAGCCTGGAAGGTTGGCTGAAGGCGTTGCCAACCGATCTGTTGCACAGGGTTTCAATCCAGTTTCCGGATCCCTGGTTCAAACGCCGCCACCGCAAACGCCGGGTGTTGCAGCCACCGTTGCTCCTGGCCATCGCCGCGGCCCTGGAACCGGGTCGGGAGTTGTTCCTCCAGAGCGATGTGCCGGAGGTGATTGAGCCGATGGTGAAGCTCACGGAGCTCTGCGGATGCTTCGATCGACCGGCAGCAGATGCCCGGCCCTGGAGGCTGGAGAACCCACTGCCGGTGCCGACGGAACGGGAGCGGTATGTGCTCGAACAGGCGCTCCCGGTCTACCGGGTGCTCTATCAGCGCAACCGACAACCACTGCCGGATCGGGACACGCTGGAAAACCGTTGGCAGGAGATTGATAATCCGGCAGATGGTGTCTCCAGCGAGTCCTGATTGATGGCTGAACCGCCGGAGCGGCGTCCGACCCCTCTGCTTCTGCGCTGGCAGGGTTGCATCCCTGCCTCGCCTGCGGCTCTGACCCGGATTGAGCAGCTCTCTGGAGCCGTGCTGATGCTCCTTCTGGCGGGGCTTCCATTCGTGAGCCGCAGCGGTATGGGCCTGGAGATCCTTGCTTCAGGGCTGCTCTGGCTGCTCTGGTCGCTCTGCAGCCCTCCAGGTCGAATCGGGGCAACAGGGAGATGGCTTCTGTTGATTCTGGCGCTGGCCTGCTTGAGCACCGGATGGTCACCGGTGCCACTCGCCGCAGCGAAAGGACTGCTCAAACTGATGAGTTACATGGGGGTTTACGCACTCCTGTGCCGATTGCTCAGAAGCCGTCCCGTCTGGTGGGACCGGCTGCTGGCAGCCCTTCTTTCCGGTGGTGTTCTCAGCAGCGTTCTGGCCCTGCGCCAGTTGTATGCCTCCACCGAGGAACTGGCCCGCTGGGCTGACCCCGGATCCATGAGCACCGGCGCGATCAGGATCTACGGCCCACTGGGCAACCCCAATCTCCTGGCGGGATATCTGCTTCCGATCGTCCCGTTGGCCGTTGTCGCCGTGTTTCGTTGGCAGGGTTTGGGGCAGAAGGTGTTTGCGGCGGTCACCGGCCTGCTGAGCGCCACCGCTGTTCTGTTCACTTACAGCCGTGGTGGCTGGCTGGGGCTGCTCGCGGCCATGGCGGTGCTGGTGTTCCTGTTGCTGCTGCGCAGCACCGCTGAATGGCCGCCGCTCTGGCGACGCCTGGTTCCCCTGGGTGTGCTGTTTGCGGGGGGCGTGCTGGTGGTGATCGCTGCCACGCAGCTGGAGCCGATCCGCACGCGGGTGGTGAGCCTTGTGGCGGGCCGAGGGGACAGCTCGAACAATTTCCGCATCAATGTCTGGTTGGCAGCGGTTGAAATGATCCAGGACCGCCCATGGCTGGGCATCGGCCCGGGGAACAACGCTTTCAACAGCATGTATCCGCTGTACCAACAACCCAAGTTCAACGCTCTGAGCGCCTACTCGGTCCCCCTGGAACTGATGGTGGAGATGGGTGTTCCTGGTTTGCTCGCCTGCTGCGGACTGCTTGTCAGCGGTGTCAGGAGCGGTCTGCACCTTGGTGGCTCCAGCGGTCTGATCGCCATCGGTTGCCTGGCCGGCATCGCTGGACTGCTGACTCAGGGAATCACCGACACGATTTTCTTCCGACCGGAAGTCCAGCTGATCGGTTGGTTCTGCCTGGCCAGTCTGTCCACCCGGTCTGACCATCACCCATGTTGATCGCTGGATTCGATGCCGGTCAGACCAGCACCCGTTGCCGGGTCAGCCGATGGGATGGCCAGGCCTGGATCATCCATGGGGAGGGGCGCGGTCCTGGCGTGAGTCATCTGGCGGCGGCCCATGCCCGGGAGCGATTTCTCCATGCCATCCGCTGCAGCGCAGCCGAAGCACTAGGGCCAGCCCAGAGCCCCGAACTGGACGTCGCGGTGGTGGGGGCAAGCGGGATCGAACAGGGAACAGGGCTTCAGGCGAGCGCCTGTGAGCTCCTGGCAGAGGCGCTGCAGCTTCCCCTTGAGAGGGTGGACGTCACCGGAGATGAATGCACCGCCCTCCGGGGGGCGTTTCCTGACGGCGATGGCATCGTGATCATTAGCGGCACCGGCATGATCTGCACCGGCCGCAATCGTGAAGGTCAGGAGCACCGCTGTGGGGGCTGGGGCTGGCGACTGGACGGTGCGGGATCCACCTTCGATCTCGGCCACCAGGGCTTGCAACTCAGCGTGGCCATGGCCGATGGACGACTGCCTGACCACCAGCTGCGCCGGGACCTATGGCAGCAGCTGTCCTGCGACTCGGCAGCGCAGGTCAAGGCCTTGGTGGTGAAGCCGGACTGTGACGCCGCCAGGATTGCAGCGCTGGCACCAACCGTTGTGGACTGCGCCGCGGCCGGGTTGGCCGAAGCTGAAACCATCGTGACCCGGTCAGCCTCTGCCCTGGCCAGGTGTACCGGCACCGTTGCCGGAGTCCTGGGTATGGATCGTCCCAACCTCGTGGGCCATGGGGGAGGTCTGACGCATCTGCATCACTTCCGCCAGGCGGTGGAGCGAGCCGTGCGGCAGGAACTCGGCGATGTGACCTGGGTTGATGCCACCGGGGATGCCTGTCACGGCGCCTTGACCATCGGGAAGGAGCTGAGTCTCAGGCGGCGTTGAGATGTTGATCTGCCAGGGAAGCCAGATGGCCGGTCCACCGATCCACGGTTTCCTGGCGTTCTGCTTCAACCATGACGCGCAACACGGGCTCTGTGCCGCTGGCCCGGACGAGGACACGACCGGTGTCTCCCATGCTGGCTTCCGCGGAATGGACGGCTTCAACAAGCGGTTCACACCGGGTCCAGCCCTTGCGCCGCGACCGGTCGGGCACCGTGACATTCACAAGTTTCTGGGGATAAGCCTGGAAACTGCGATCCATCCAGTGATCGAGACTGATCCCCTGGCTGTGGCAAAGGGTGGCGAGCTGCAGGGCTGTCAGGACCCCATCACCACAGAGACCATGGGACGCGGCAAGGATGTGACCGGACTGCTCACCGCCCAGGGCTGCGCCGTTGGCCACCATGGCCGCATGAACGTGCTGATCCCCAACCGGAGTGCGTTCGAGCACACCACCTCTGCGCTCCCAGGCCCGTTCAAAGCCGAGGTTGGACATCACCGTGGCAACCAGACGCTGATCGGGTAGGGCCTGGCGATCCTGGAGCACGGATCCCCAGAGGAACAGCACGTGGTCGCCATCGACCACGCGTCCACGGGAATCGACCGCCAGCATCCGGTCAGCGTCACCATCAAACGCAAATCCCATGGCGGCTCCACGCTGAAGCACGGCCTGACTGAGGGGCTCAAGCTGGGTGGAACCACAGTCCACATTGATCCGCTCACCATCGGGCTGGCCATGGAGGACCGTCAGGTCGGCGCCGAGGGCAAGAAAGGCCTCGGCGCCACTGGCTGTGGCCGATCCCCAGCACAGATCGAGCACGATCGGAACTCCATCGAGCCGCAGAGTTCCAACCGATGCCAGAAGGGCATCCTGATAAGCCTCCAGCAGATCATCGCGCTGGCAGCTCACGCCGCAGCGGACAACGGAGCGATGCTCTAGGTCACCCCGGAGCCCTGCCTCGATTCGTGCCTGGCGATCCGGATGCAGTTTGGTTCCATCAGCACCGAACACCTTGATGCCGTTGTCCGCCGGGGGGTTATGGCTGGCCGACACCATCAGGCCCCCTGCGGCACCAACCTTCCGAATCAGTAGAGGAACTGCCGGCGTGGCGCAGAGGCCGAGGGTCCAAACATCGCGGCCGCTCGCCGTCAGTCCAGCGGTCAGGGCCGCAACGAGCATGCTGCCGCTGCTGCGGGAATCCATCCCGATCAGAACAGGTCCGTCCTGCTCCAGCACCTGTCCCATCCAGTAGCCCACCTGCAGGCAGAGAGCAGGCGTCAGAACGGTTCCCGCATGACCACGGATTCCGTCGGTCCCGAAACCGGGAGCAGCGGCACCGAGGCTGGGTCCTATGGGTGACATGGCGCTCTGAATGGTCCTTCGGCTTTGTGGCCCGAAGACTACGGCCAGCGCTTCAGAATGAGGAAAGTTCCGGCGACGGTTTGACCCCTGCTTCCCGGACCGCTGCGCTGCTGCTGTTGACCACAGCGGGAATCAGCCTTGGGGTGGCCGCGGCCGGCCAGGTTCTGTTGCGCACCCACCACCGGCCACTGAACCCGACTGTTTCGGACACGGAACTCTGGCGGGTGTACCGATGGTCTCCTGACCCTGGCCGAAGGCGTCAGGCGGCTCTGCTGATGACCAGCAACGGCCATGAACTCAGAAGTCAGGGCTGGGGCAATCATTCCCTGGCGGCGGTGAGTCTTTTGCTGGAGGCCGAGGCTGCCGAGGCCAGGGGCGCCAATGACCGAGCTGACGAACTGTGGCGTGAGCTGCTTCATCGCTTCCCGCAGGAACCGGCCAGCGCCCGTGCCCGACAACGCTTCCCTGAACGGCATCAGGAGTTGCTGGCACTCCAGCCGGGCCATCCGGCTGCTCTGGCAACAGCAGCAGCCATGGATCCAGCCGAGTCGACCAGCCATCGGGGCGGCCTGCATCTGGCCCGTTGGGGCTGGCGCTGGACAGGAGCCGAAGAGCGGATCCGTCAGGCCTGCGAAATGGAGACGCCATCGCCACTGGAGCGGCAACGGCTCGCCTGGGCACTGGGGATGCTGGGACGGGCCAACTCGGCGAAGTTGTGTTTGCGCGACGGTGTTGCGTCCGCTGAAACAGGCCTGGCCGTTGGGCGGGCCCTGCTCCAGGGAGATGCGAACCAACGTCGGGACGGCGAGGACCTTCTGCTGAAGCTGATCCGGCAGCACCCCGATCACTCCGCCAGCACCGAAGCCGTGCGGCTGTTGATGGCTCCTCAGACTCCCGATCCAGCTCTCCTGGAGGCCATTCCGCGCGCCCTCGCCGAGCGAACCGCCGCCGTGGCTGCGGCCAGGGCACGGATGAACGGGGGAGAGGGCACACTCAGCGTGCTGAAGCGCTGGCCAGAGGACCGCGACAGCTGGCAATTGCAGTGGGATGAAGCACGCGACGCACTGCTGAATGAGAACTGGGGGCAGGCCAGGGACTTGCTTGAAGCACTGCCGGAGGAAAGTGTGCCGCCGCCCCTCGAGGCCCGACGACGCTTCTGGCTCGGCTTCAGTGAAGCCGAGTTGGGCAACACGGATGAAGCCCATCGGCACTGGGAAACTCTCCTGCTGCGCCACCCGCCCGGCTACTACCGCTGGCGTGCGGCAAACCGGCTGCAGGGGGAGCAGTTTCTCGATCTTCGCAGTGTCGAACCAGCCTCACTGGAGCAGAGCTGGGCGCCGCTTCACAGCGGTTTCAGCGATGTTGACGAGCTGTGGAGGCTGGGGCTGAACGATCTGGCCTGGGATGCCTGGTTGCAGCGTCGACCCAGACAGCGTTCGCTGCAACCCGAAGAGCAGCTGGTGGAGGGACGACTGAGGCTCGGCGTCGACGATCCCTGGAACGGCCTCGATCAGCTGTGGCGTCTGAATGTGCGCTGGATTTCACCGAGCTGTCCCCAGCGGCGTGAGCTGCATCGCAGTCAGAACCCCCTGGCATATCGAGAGATCATCGAAGAGGCGGCACAAAGCGCCGGGATCCGCCCGGAGCTGCTGCTGGCAATCGCCAAACAGGAATCGCGCTTCTCCGCCAACATCCGCTCCAGCGCTGGGGCTGTTGG
>MDSZ01157995.1_pt1 | contig 10010 bp, 6 predicted proteins | sample 811201 | NCBI WGS metagenome assembly MDSZ01 (sample SAMN05326647, study PRJNA326480) | marine metagenome | isolation source: seawater | place: Indian Ocean: North | collected 2010 | reverse complement strand
TTAATGATACCCATACAGAAAATGGGGTAATTTGGAAGTGGAATGGATATGCTTGGGATCGAGTTCCAAGTAGTGGTCCTCAAGGTGCTCCAGGTCCAACTGGACCAACTGGACCAAATGGTCCTTCAGGACCTCCAGGTCCTCCAGGTTCAGGTGGTGGTGATGGTCCTCCAGGTCCAGATGGTCCTCCAGGTCCAGATGGTCCTCCAGGTCCTCCAGGAACTGGTGGTACTGCTGGTCCTCCAGGTCCAGATGGTCCAGATGGTCCTACAGGTCCTAGTGGTCCACCAGGTCCTCCAGGTGTTGCTGGATTAGATATTGGAGTTGATCCACCAACTGGTCCTTCTTCCCACGGAGATATGTGGTGGGAAAGTGATACTGGAGATTTACATGTTTATTATAATGATGGTAATAGTTCTCAATGGGTAGCAGTATCTCAAGGACCTGCTGGACCTGAAGGACCTCCAGGACCTCCTGGTGGTGGTTCTGGTCCTCCAGGACCTCCTGGTTCTTCTACCTTTATAGGGTTAACAGATACTCCGAATAGTTTTACTGCAGATAAATGGTTAAAGGTAAATTCTGGTGGAACTGCTTTAGAATATACAGATAACACAGGTAGTGGGGGTCCTCCTGGTCCTCCTGGACCTCCAGGTGCTGATGGAAATGATGGTGCTGATGGAAATGATGGTTCTGATGGTGGTCCAGGTCCCGCAGGTCCTCCTGGACCTCCAGGATCTGCTACTACAGGAACACAAAAAGTAGCTGTATTAAAGGATCAAAAAAATGATGGTGTTGCTGGTGGATCATTTGTTTCTGGTGATTGGAGAGATAGAGATTTAACTGTAGAAGAAGATCCACAGAATTTTGTTACTTTTACTGCAGGTGGATCTCAAAGTACTGGAAGTACTGCAAATGCACCAGGTTATTGGTCATTACCTGCAGGAGATTATAAGATAAATTGGAGTGCTCCTGCTCATAATGTTAATCAACATCGAACTTTATTAGTTTGGAGTACTACTCAATCACATATTACAACTGCTGGTCTTGATGCGTCAGCATCATATGAAGAGGGTAGTTCTGAAGATAATAATGCTGGACAAGGTGATGTAACAATTAGTATTGGAACTAAAATTATAACCATTACTGAAACTACTTGGTTTAAAATTTTACATAGATGTACAACCGATGCTTTTGCAGAAGGTTTAGGAATGCCAGCTATAGGCACTTGGGGTACTAAGGAAATCTATACTCAAGTAACAATAGAAGATTTATCAACTGCAGTTGCTACTTCTCCTGGTCCTGCAGGTCCTCCAGGAAATGATGGACCTACAGGACCTCCAGGACCTCCTGGCTCAGATTCAACAACACCAGGACCTCCAGGACCTCCTGGTCAAGATGGTAGTGATGGTGGATCAGGACCTTCTGGTCCTCCAGGACCTCCTGGTCAAGATGGTAGTGATGGTGGTGATGGTCCTCCTGGTCCAAATGGTCCTCCTGGTCCTCCAGGCGATGCTGGTCCTCCAGGTCTTCCAGGACCTCCTGGGGAAACAACGTCTCCTGATCAAGGATTTAATATGGTACAGTGGACTACTACCACTAATGCAAGTTATGCCTACTATACTCCTGATACAAGTAAGTATAATAGGTGGATTGTAATTGTCACTGGCGGTGGCGGTGGCGGTGGGGGAGGTTCTGCTGTTAACGCTGGAGGTGGTGGCGGTGGTGCTGGTACTGGAATAAGAGAATATACTAAAACACAAATGGATTCTAATAGTTATTACAGTGGACAATGTCGTATTTTTGTAGGACAACCTGGATCTGGTGGAACAGGTGGTGGTAATGGTGGTAATGGAAATTACTCTGAATTTGTAGCACCTGATGGAACCGCAACCTTTGGTCATAGTGGTTATGGTGGTTCTGGTGGTAACAGTGGAGCTATAGCTCCTGGTGGTAATGGTAGGTTTGGTACTGGTGACGTTGTAGGTGGTGGTGATGAAGGTCATCCTGGAGATAATGGAATCACAGGACATGGTGGTGGTACTTTCTGGGGTGGTGCAGCCTATGACTCAGCTGGCAGAGGTGGTAGAGGAGGTCAAACTGGTAGTAATAATGGTGGTGACGGTGGTCATGGACAAATAGTTCTGTTGGAGTTTGCTTAATCGATTATGTCTTCTTTTAGTAGTAAATCTTTAGTTGAAATATTGGGACTTACTCGTTCTCAAGTCATAGCATCTAAAAATACTGAGTTCAATTCTTTTAGAGCTGGTATTGGAACTGATCGATTAGATTTTGCTGTAGTTCAGGATGGAACTAATATAGTAAATAACATTTATGTTGGGTATGCAGATACTTCTAAAAATCCAACTAATTCAGAAATAGGATTTGCTGGACATTATACTGTTGGTATTGGTAGTACATATAGAGGAACTTTTAATGATATAGATAATCAATGCCTTGTAAGACTTGGTTGGAAATATACTCAATCATCTGGATTTTATGATGCTCATGATTATACAGAAGAATGGACTGCAGGTTTAAGGCAAACTAGAAATAAATTATTACTTGAATCAGATTGGTCTCAAGGTGCTGATTCTCCATTAAGTTCTAGTAAAAAAACTGAGTGGGCTACATATAGGCAAGCATTGAGAGATTTACCTGCAAATACTTCAGATCTTGCAAATCCACCTTGGCCAACAAAACCATCATAGATTAAGAATATGGCAGCGTTTGATTTTCCAAATAGTCCTAGTGTAAACGATACCCATACAGAAAATGGTGTTACTTGGAGGTGGGATGGATATGCTTGGAAAAGAGTTGAATCAGTAGGACCTGCAGGACCTCCTGGACCTCCAGGTAATGATTCAACAGTTCCAGGTCCTCCAGGTCCTAATGGTCCAACAGGTCCTACAGGTCCTCCAGGTTCAGGTGGCGGTGATGGTCCTCCAGGTCCAGATGGTCCTCCAGGTCCTCCAGGTTCAGGTGGTGGTGATGGTCCTCCAGGTCCTGATGGTCCTAGTGGTCCACCAGGTCCTCCAGGTTCTGATTCGACTACTCCTGGTCCTACAGGTCCTCCAGGTCCTTCAGGAGATGATGGTCCTCCAGGTCCAGATGGTCCTCCAGGTCCTCCAGGTTCAGGTGGTGGTGATGGTCCTCCTGGTCCAAATGGTCCTCCTGGTCCAACAGGTCCAACAGGTCCTACAGGTCCAAGTGGAACAGGTCCTACAGGGGATGATGGTCCTCCAGGTCCCGATGGTCCCACAGGTCCTCCAGGTAGTTCTGGACCTCCAGGTCCTCCAGGTGGTTCTGGACCTCCAGGTCCTCCAGGTAGTGCTGCTAGTGGATCAGTTCCTTCAGGAGCTAGAATGTTATTTTTGAGCTCATCTGCACCTACTGGATGGACTAGAATTAGTTCTTTTGATGGTAGGGCAATACAGATTTCAAGTTCTGGTGGTTCAACTTCTGGAACTGCGAATTGGAGTAATGTTTTTGATGATCGTACTAACTGGACTAGTGCATTAGTTCAAGGTGATACTGATTATCATACATTATCACCATCTCAAGGACCAGTTCACAATCACTATTATGATGTTCCTCGTGGTAGTTGGGGTGGACAATATGGTTTCCAAGATACTGCAAACTCTGGTTCTTCTGGAACTCAAGCAGTTATTGGTAACAGTCCTGGTGGTGGTAGTCACCGCCACGGTATTGACGTAACTACCAATGTTGGTGTATACTATAACCATAATATTAAGTATGCTACTGCTATAGTATGCCAAAAGAATTAGAATGAAGATTGAAGCAGGTAAATTTTGCCCTTTAATTGGTAAAGATTGTATTGGATTACAATGCTCTTGGTTTACTGAAGTGAAAGGTTATCATCCTCAAACTGGACAAGAGATTGATGAGTGGGAGTGTGCTATTAAGTGGTTGCCTGTTTTATTAATTGAAAATTCTAAAAAGCAATATGAAACAGGTGCAGCTATCGAATCATTCAGAAATGAAATGGTTAAGAATAATGAGAATGTGAAAGAACTTTATGTTCAAACTGTGAAAGAAAAATTGTCACAACCTAGACAAATGCATAATATAAGCGGAGCTATAGAAGAATGAGATTATCAATTATTCCAAAAGATAAAACTATTGTCGTAAATGGAAAGTCTGTAACAGGAGTTACAACAGATATATCCTGGATTCCCTCAAATGTTTATGCAGTTCAGTGGGATGATGATTGGCAACCTCTTGGTATATCTACAGGACATATTCAATATAATGACGGAACACCGCAACTAGGTATAACAACAACTGGTATATATTGGCAAGCAGTTACTGATCATGATAATGAAATACAAATGATTGCTGATGCAAGGGAAGCAGCAAGAGATCATTTAGAAGAAGTTAAATCTTATAGAAATGCTTTATTAGCATGGTCTGATTGGACTCAGGGTAATGATTCACCATTAAGTTCTAGTAAAAAAGCTGAATGGGCAACTTATCGTCAAGCACTGAGAGATATTCCAGCAACAATAGCAGGTGATTCTAATTTGACTGCAAAAATAATGGCAGATGATCACACTCTTTCTACTTGGCCGACAAAACCTTCATAAATGTGTTATAATATTTAAATACTGGTAGAAAAATAATGAATGATCTTATTCAAGCGATTAAAATTCTTAGTGCATCTGATTTGAAAAAAATTAATAAGTATGTTGATACTTTGGTTTTTGATGATAATACTGTTTTTTCTGATGAAGAAAAAGATAAAGGATCAAGAGTAGATACTTCTATTAGATCTAGTACTGGTGTATCTTTAAATGATAACCATGAAATAACTGAAATTATTCATAATGCTATGAATGAGGGGTTAAATGAATATAAGAGAAGAGTACAAAAGATTCATACCAATTTTAGTTATTATCCTGTTCCTGGTGGATATGGAAGTAAATCTTGGCGTGAAGGAATACAGATATTAGATTATAAAAAGGGACAAGAATATAAGTTTCATCATGATGCAGCAACACATGAAAACCAGAGAGAATATCATAGAAAAATATCTATTATTTTATATCTACAAGAAGCAACTAAAGGTGGAGGAACTTTATTTCCACATTTGGGAATAAAACCAAAACCAGGTTATGCTTTAATATTTCCATCTAATTGGTGTTACCCTCATGCAGGTGAACCAGTTTATGCTGGAAAAAAGAGAGTTGCTGTTACTTGGTACTATGTTGAAAAAGATTAGGTAGTAATTATGGAAACTGATGAATGCGTACAAGATATTATAGTTGATGTATGCAAAAAGAGAATTACTTTGATTAGTAATGAAGGTGAAACACGGATTGTTAGATGTGATAATACTGATCAGTTTATGTCAGTGATGGAAGTCATAAGGAATAGTGCTGATCCTGAAATTATTACTTACGTTGATCCAGTAATCAAAGATAATTAGCTAAGCTAAATAGAAACATAGAAATATTTTGGCCAATATTCTCCAATGCCTTTAAATAAGTTAGAAAATTTTATAAAGAATAGTGAAGGGCGTATTCTTTATGTAAATCCAAATGACCTTGATGCTACTGATGGTATTGAGAATCAAGGAAACTCGTTAACAAAACCCTTTAAAACGATTCAAAGAGCTCTTATTGAATCTGCTAGATTCTCTTATCTAAAAGGTAATGATAATGATATAGTAGAGAAAACAACTATATTATTATTTCCAGGCGAACACCTTGTAGATAATAGACCAGGATTTGGTATAAAGGATGTTAATGGAACTGCCACAGCAATTAGTCCTAGTAGTTCAGAATCTGGAGCACAGAATACACTTACATTAACTCTTAATTCTAATTTTGATTTAACACAAGAAAATAATATACTTTATAAGTTTAATAGTACTGAAGGTGGTGTAATTGTTCCAAGAGGAACTTCAATTGTTGGACTAGATTTAAGAAAAACTAAGATAAGACCTAAGTATGTTCCAAACCCAACAGATGATAATGTAAAATCTACTGCTATCTTTAGGGTTACTGGTGCTTGCTATTTCTGGCAATTCTCTATTTTTGATGGAGATGATTCTACTTTAGTATATACAGATCCTACTAATTTCTCAACCAGTAATCAATCAAAACCAATATTTTCTCACCATAAACTAACTGTATTTGAATATGCAGATGGTATTAACAAATTAGATAAATTTGGTGGATTAACTGATCTAGATGTTTACTATAGTAAATTATCTAATGCTTATAATAGAGCATCTATTAGAGATATTGATGAGAAGTTTCCAGTTTCTTCAGGTGGATTTGCAAAATCAAGACCTGAGTATGAAATAGTTGGTGCATTTTCTTCAGATCGTATTCAGATACAGAATATTATTTCTGGTGATGGTAATACTGCTGGTCAGGTAGTTACAGTAACTACCGCAGTTCCACACCAATTAAGTGGTGATACACCAATTAAAATTGAGGGTGTAAATGAATTAGCATATAATATTTCAACTAAAGTTCAAAATGTTTTAAGTGAAACTCAATTTACATATTTACTTCCATATGTTCCACCTAACCTGAAAGCAGGTCCTTCTGGTGGATTAAGTGCTGGTAGTGCTGAAGTTAGTGTAGAAGTTGATACTGTTACTGGTGCATCACCTTATATCTTTAACTGTTCATTAAGATCAGTTCTTGGTATGCAAGGAATGAAAGCTGATGGTGCTAAAGCAACAGGTTTCCGTTCAATGGTTGTGGCACAGTTTACTGGTGTTTCACTTCAGAAAGATGATCGTGCGTTTGTAAAATATAATCCTAATAGTAGATCTTATGATGGTATTACATATCAGAGACAAACTGGTGAGTTATTATCATCTGAAGCATCTTCTTTAAATGAGGCAACTGTTTATCATTTAGATAAGGATGCTGTTTATAGAGATGGTTGGAAGACAGCACATATTACACTAGAAAATGATGCTGTTTTACAGATCGTTTCTGTGTTTGCTATTGGTTATCATATTCATTTCTATATGAAGTCTGGTGGTGACGCATCAATTACAAACTCCAACTCTAACTTTGGACAGTTTGCTCTTGCTGCTAATGGATTTAAGAAAGAATCATTTGCAAAGGATAATAAAGGTTATATTACATCTGTTATTACACCAAAAGCAGTTGTTAGTCCAGAATCTGTAATTGATTTAACTCAACTTGATACTTCTGTAAACCAGGATTATAAAGCTGCTGATAGTTCACCTTGGACTGATAGTAAGTCTAAACTATTCATGTTGGGGCAGACTAATGGAAATCTAAAACCAACTGATATTGCACAAGGATTTAGGATAGGTGCGAGATTTAATGAAAAGATTTATGTAGATTTAGCAAATGGTACTAAAACTGAAGCTACCATTTCTATGTCTAAGAAGACAGGTACTACTACAGTTAATGGTGTAGAGTATGATGTAACTGCAACAGTAGATGTTACTTCTGAAAAGGCATATGAGGGTATTCATAATGATACTACTCAAGGAAGTGCATCTTTAGTTCATAAATTAACATTATCTCAACCAAATGGTAATCCACATGATTTAAACAATGGTGAGTCTATAAGGATTATTGCTGAAAGTGGTGATCTTCCAGAAGGAATAGATCCTCATAGAAAGTATTATGCAATTACTTCTGAAAAGAATGGATCTAGACAGGATAGTATTCAGTTAAGTCAGTGGGAAATTCAGATTGCTTCATCAAAAACAAATGCTGAAAGGACAACTCCTGCATATATTAAATCTGTTTCAAACCCTGCTGCTGGTAAATTAAAAGTTATTAGTAGAGTTTCTGATAAGAAACCAGGTGAATTAGGACACCCAATGCAATTTGATGGTGTAAAACAAAATTGGTTTACACATGTTAGTGTTAATAACAATACTATATGGGATAATTTTGCAGATTTAGATGCTAATGATGAGGATATTCCATATATTTTAAGAAGAACTGATGATAGGAGTTTGGATGATAAACTCTATAAGATTAGATATGTTATTCCAAAAGAACTACAAAATGCTAGAAATCCTAATGATAGTTTTGTAATTCAAGATTCTAGTTCTACTAATGTAAGATTTGATGCTGACTTTACTAGGACATCAATTGGATCAACTGATTATGATTATCATAGGAATTTAAGATTTATTTCTCATCTTGATTATAATAGTACTACTAAGATTGTTACTATTAGAGCTGATAAATCCCATAATTTAAATGCAGGTGAGCAAATTGTTCTTAAGAACATAACTGATACTATTAATACAAATGGTGCAGCAGATAAGGGATATAATGGAACATTCCTTGTTAATAGTATTATTAATGATAAAACATTTACCTATAAAACAACTGATATTTTAGGTAATGTTCGTAATGTGGGAACTTATAATAATGATACTCATACTAGGAATACTGGATTACCTAGATTTGAGAGGAATGATAACAAAGAGAATTTATTTGTTTATAGAACAGAAACAATTCTACCATATGTTGAAGGATCACAAGATGGTGTTTTCCACTTGTATGTTCTGAATAGTAATAATGCTATAGAAGAAGAATTTACAGCTGCAAAATACAATCAGAATGTTGTTAACCTTTATCCTCAATTAGATAGGGATAATGTAAATGACAATCCACAGGAAGCAACTAGTTACGCTAAGAGATTCCCTATTGGTGATGTAGTTACTAATGATCTTAAAAAGAGTATTACTAGAGAAACAACTAATAAGTTATTGAATACCTTTGGAATTTCAAATACTATTAGTGATATATCAGATAGTACTACATCTGCTGTTCTAACATTTACAAAAGAACATGATTTAAATGGTTTAAAATATGGTGGGACTTTACAAGGTGGATCTGGACATACTGATGGTACATATTATAATGTAAAATTATTTGATGATGCATCTGCACCATCTTCTGCTGTCTGGAAAGGTGCTACTGCTAAAGTTGTTGTTAGTGGTGGATCAGTTACTGAATATGAGATAACAGAATCAGGATCTGGATATAAGAGTTCACTATCTCCATTATATTTTGATTCATCACTTACAGATCAAGGTGGTATTGGTGGTGCTCCTAGTTCAAATATTTCTATTACTGATGCTAATATTAGTTTAGCAACTAATGGTTATGTTCAAGTAACTGGTATTAGTACAGGAACTGATAATTATTTCAGAATTAATGATGTTACTGATATTAATAAGATTAATATTAATAAAACTGCAAATGAGGTTATTCTTGAAGGACAGAGTGTTGTTAGTTTAGGTGAGGTATCTGAAATAACTGGAACTCCTACTCATGTAGGATCTACAAAAGTTACTACATTCAGTACTACAAAGGCACACGGATTATCTGAAGGAAATTCTATTAGAATCTTAAATGCTTCTGATTCTAATCTTGGAGACTTTATTGTAGAATCTGTTATTGATGTAGATACATTCACTGCAGTTACTAGTACTACAGGATTAACATCTCCAAAATATATTCTTAAGCATGGACTATCTGCTAATAATGCACAATCTGGAAAGGATGGAGAGAGATTGGGAACAAGAGGATTATCATTCTATGATAATGAATCTTTAATCTTAAATCAATCAATTACTACTCAAGATGAATTTAAGGTTACATTACCTGATGGAACTACAACTGCTGCATCTATTCAAGCAAGATTCCCATTAGGATCATTCATTCAAGTTGATAGTGAGATAATGAGAATTATCGATGAAACTATCGGTAATCAGACTACAATTAAGGTTATTCGTGGTGCATTAGGTACTATTGTTGATAATCATGTTATTAGTTCTCAGATTAAGAAGATTAAACCACTTCCTGTTGAATTACGAAGACCATCTATTTTAAGGGCATCAGGACATACATTTGAATATCTTGGTTATGGTCCAGGTAACTATTCAACTGGTTTACCACAGGTTCAACTTAAGACTCTAACTGAAAGGGAAGAGTTCTTATCACAATCACAAGAAATGTCTTGTGGTA
>MDSZ01013563.1_pt1 | contig 10010 bp, 9 predicted proteins | sample 811201 | NCBI WGS metagenome assembly MDSZ01 (sample SAMN05326647, study PRJNA326480) | marine metagenome | isolation source: seawater | place: Indian Ocean: North | collected 2010 | reverse complement strand
AAATCATTAATATCTTCATTGATATTAATACCAATACCAATATTTAAAATATATTTATCAGATATTTTTTTAGATTCAATTAGAATTCCTGCAACCTTTTTATTTTCAAACATAATATCATTTGGCCATTTAATTTTTAAATCAATTGATAAATATTTTTTAATTCCTTTAATTATAGATAAAGGTATTATTAAAGAATGGAAATTAAATTTTTTGATAGAAAACAATTGTTCTATTATAAAAGAACATGCTATACTTTTATGTGCAACTGAAAACCAAGAATTAATTCCCCTACCTTTTCCTGCAGTTTGATTATCAGTAATGACTAAATATTTTTTTGGATTATTATTATAATAAGTCCATAATTCATTAGTGGTTGATTTAGTTGATGATAAATAAATTATTTCTTGAAAAAGACTTTTACATTTAAAATTAGATTCTAATAAACTAACAAAAAACATTATATGTATGTGCCATACTTTGACTTTATAACATCACAAATTTCACCTAAAGTGCAATGATTTTTGATACAATAAATAATAGAAGGAATTAGATTTTTATTTTGATTAAGCGATTTGTTTAATTTTTTTAATGAGTCATTTACATTTTCTATATCACGATTTTTCTTAAATATCTTTAATCTATCTAATTGATCTTTAATTGCATTTTGATCAATTGAAAAAATATTATTAGATTTTTGATTTTCATGATCAGTAAATTTATTTACACCTACGACAACTTGCTCGCCAGATTCAATTTCTCTTTGATATTCATATGATGAATTTGCTATTTGCTCCTGTTGAAATGAATTTTCAATAGCAGATACCGCACCTCCTTGATTATCAATTTCAGAGATTAATTCCATAGTTTTATCAACAATATTTTCTGTTAAATTTTCTACATAATAAGATCCTGCTAAAGGATCCACAACATCTGGGATACCTGTTTCATATGCTAAAATCTGCTGGGTCCTCAAAGCTAATTGAGCAGATTCTTGGGTTGGTAAAGATAATGCTTCATCTTTAGAATTAGTATGCAATGATTGAGTTCCACCTAAAACAGCTGCCGCCGCTTGCATCGTTGTTCTTACAATATTATTATCTATCTGCTGTGCTTGTAATGTTGAGCCAGCTGTTTGTGTATGGAATCTACACATCAGCCCTTTTTCACTTGTAACTCCAAATCTTTTTTTCATGATATTTGCCCAGACTATTCTTGCAGCTCTAAACTTAGCAATTTCTTCAAAAAAATTATTATGACTATTAAAGAAAAAACTCATTTGATTTGTAAAAATATTTATATCCAAACCCCTATTTAGTGCTGCATTGGTATATTCAATAGCATTAGAAAAAGTAAATGCTAATTCTTGTACAGCACTAGATCCTGCTTCTCTAATATGATAACCAGAAATAGAAATTGTATTCCATTTTTTCATTTTAGAGCTACAAAATTCAAAAATATCTGTTACTAATTTCATACTATCTTTTGGTGGAAAAATATAAGTACCACGTGCAATATATTCTTTTAAAATATCATTTTGTATAGTTCCAGATAATTTTTCTAATGAAATATTGTTTTCTTCAGCTAAAACAATTAAAAATGATAATAAAACAATTGCTGTAGAATTTATTGTCATTGAAATTGAAACCTTATCTAAAGGTATGTCTTTAAATAAAATTCTTATATCATCAATTGTACATATTGGAACTCCTACTTTCCCAATTTCTCCAGCTGATAACTCATGGTCAGAATCATACCCGGTTTGTGTTGGAAGGTCAAATGCTACAGATAAACCCGAGACCCCTTGCTCTAATAAGTATTTATATCTTTCATTGCTTTTACTAGCAGATGAAAATCCTGCATATTGTCTCATTGTCCATAATTTGCTTCGATACATATCAGGATAAATACCTGAGGTATAAGGAAATTCACCAGGTTTATTTTTACCATAAAATGTTTTTAAATGAATATTTGATGAATTTTTAAATGGTTTCTTTTTAATTGACATAAATAAATTTAATTGTTTTATTGAAATAAACGAACAACTATATACTATTATAATCTTTTATAAATTGTTTAGACCAATTTAAATAATTATCATTTTTTATTGCTGTATGTATTTCTTTTATTAAGTTATTATAAAAAGACAAATTATGTTGTGTCGCTATTCTACAACCTAAAATTTCTTTTGTATTAAATAAGTGATGAAGATATGCTTTAGTATATTTCTGAGATATTTCGTAATTATTATGTTCATCAATAGGTGTTAGGTCATTTTTATATTTTGCATTTTTAATATTAATTTTACCAAATCGAGTAAACAACTGACCATTTCTACCATTTCTTGTTGGAATTACGCAATCAAACATATCTACTCCATTAGATATACATTTAACAAGATCTTCAGGCGTTCCAACACCCATTAAATATCTAGGTTTATCTTTTGGCATAATACCATTTAAAAATTCAACAGTGTTAAGCATCTCCTCTTTGGGTTCACCCACTGCTAAACCACCGATAGCATACATTTTTGCATCTAGCTCTAACAAATCCTCAGCTGACATTTTACGTAATTTTTCATTCGTACCACCTTGAATAATTGGAGAAACGACTTGATTAAAATTATATTTAGGACCTTTATTTTTATAGTGATCTAAACATCTTTTTGCCCATTTAGTTGTTACTTTAACAGCATTCTCATGAACTTTAAATTCTGCATTAGACTCTGGACAAATATCTAATACCATCATAATATCTGAACCAATAGTTCTTTGAATGTCTATTATTTTTTCAGGAGTAAAATAGTGTTTACTTCCATCAAGATGTGATTTAAACTCAACACCATTATCATCAATTTTTCTTAAATTTGATAAGCTATAAATTTGAAAACCACCCGAGTCTGTTAAAATTGCACCATCCCAATCCATAAAATTGTGTAAACCTTTAAACTTGCTAATAATATCAAGGCCTGGTCTAAGATATAGATGGTATGTATTACTTAAAATTAAATTATAATTAATTTTTTTAATTTCATCTGTTGATAAGGTTTTGATTGCCCCATATGTAGCGATAGGCATAAACGCTGGTGTAGTGATTTTACCGTGGTCAGTATTTAATTGTCCTAATCTAGAAGATGTGTCCTTGCAAGATTTAACAACTTTAAATAGAGACATTTATAATGGTTTATTTTTTAGCTGCTGGCTTCTTTTTTGCTGCAGGTTTTTTTGTCGTAGTTTTTTTAGCTGCTGGCTTCTTTTTTGCTGCAGGTTTTTTTGTCGTAGTTTTTTTAGCTGCTGATTTCTTTTTTACCACAGATTGTTCTGAAGATTTTTCTGAAACTTTACTATTTTCAACTTTATCCTCAACACTTTTTGTTGCAACAACTTTCTTTTTCATTTTTGATAATGAAATAACTTTCAATTTTTTTAATCTTTGTTGAGATTTACGATGTTTCTTATTTGCTATTTTTTTCTTTTTGTTCATTCAATCTCCAAAAAATTTATAAAATCCTTTAAACTAATAGACGCTAAATATATAAATAAATTACTAATTATTTAATGCAATTTTATAAAAAATAAAATTCAATTTTTGAATTAATCAAAATAAAGTAGTCCGAAAATAATCATCATTTCATCTGTACTTAATAATCCAAAGTGTACATAATCATCAGTTGTGTTGTTATAAGTAACATTAGCAGTTAGGCTTTCTCCAATATTAAGTCTTAAAGGTGGATCCAATGACAGCACCGGTGGATGCTCATAATCTAGCGCCGTATAAATTAAATCACTTTCTCCATTAGCATAATTAATATAAATATCAAATCTAGTCATTAGTTGGTGAGCGTGAGAAAATAATTGAAAAATATTAATTTGATTTAATCCTGGAGGACTATCAATTGTAAGGCTATTTACAATATTATAAAATGAATAGGTTTTGGATAATGTTGTCTCTTGATTAGGAGGCAATGAAATATCATTATTACCAAGTTGCATTACTCCAGCAATTTTTTCAACTTCTTGAGGTAAGGATGCATGTAGATTTACATATACTTCACCTTGAATAGTTTCATTTGTATAATTAAAATAATGTGGATTTAAATCTAAACCAAAATTAGAATTAACCTCTAAGGCAATTCCTGGAGGTAAATCATATGACCAGCTTGGCCATTGTGTACCTGTAACAAAAGTATGTCCTTGCAACGTTTGAACATTATTAAGCCATTCAAAATTTAAAGAACCATTAGGAAGAATTTCATCAATATAAGGGTAGTGAATATCTCTATACTCATATGCATTTGGTGGACTACCATAATTTTGAGGAAACATATAAGCAATAAAATGATGAGAGCCTGGTGACATTGAAATTTCAATTTTATCAATATAATATGTTCCTTCAATTGCAGGTACATAATAAAGGAATTCTCTTTCCGTATTAGGATATACATCAAAAGGACCAATGTGATATTGCAAACCATTTACAGGAGGTTCTAAAGGTATAAATTCTGGAGCTTCATAAATTGATAAATCATTTAATATTATTGGGTCTACAACTATTCCGTTTTCTGGTGCTCCCTCCCAAATCCACTGCTTAATAAAATTCAATTCTCCATTTGTTAAAAAAGGACCTCCCAAAGGCATTAACTCTCCATATTGAGGATGCTCGGTATAAAAATGATTTTCATTTTTAATATTAATTTTTTCCCAAAAATAACTCTGTAATATCCCAAGCAAACCAGATGCATTGCTAATTAAAACTAATTCATCTGTCATTGCAGATGAATTATTTGGGACTCTATTAATTAGTTGATTATATGCAACATTTTGAGTAAGAATTAAATCAGAAGTTTCTGCATAAAAAGACCCCTCATAGTGACACTGTGCACACTTTAATGATAATATATCTTCATTAATAATTTGCCAAGAACCACGAACTTCTTCATCACTTAAAATATAATTTACTAGAATTATAATATCTGTTACATTTAATTGATTATCAAAATTGATATCACCATTAACTATAAATGATTGATTTGGATTGCTGTCTGCAAGTAATATTATAGATACTAAAGATATAATATCGGTGACATTAATTATAAAATCATTATTTAAATCTCCAAGAGGAAATTCTGGATTACATGTTAAATCACAAGATTCATAATTGTTAAAAAAATTTTCATTATCATTATTTGCCCCACAACCATAAACGGGAACACATGATTCCTCATACCATACGTAGCCAATGAATTCTTCACAATCACCATAATTATATGGGTTTAAACTTGTGCACTCCTGACTATAAATATTAAATGATAAAAATATTAAAAAATGTAATATGTATCTGTTTTCAACCATCAATTGAAGTAAATTTAATATAAATTATACTAATAAAAATACATCATATATGGAGTCTTAATGAATATTAAATGGCAAACAATTAAAAAATTTAAAGATATCAAATACGAAAAAGGCATACAAGATGCTCAAAATATTAATAAAATTACGATAAACAGACCTCAAGTTAGAAATTCATTTCGACCAAAAACCGTGTTTGAACTCAAAGAAGCATTTGAATTAGCAAGAGAGGATCAAGAATGCGGAGTTATTATTTTTACAGGTGAAGGGGAAAAAGCATTTTGTGCAGGAGGAGACCAAAAAATAAGAGGTAATGCTGGATATGTTGGTGAAGATGGTATACCTAGATTGAATATTTTAGATGTGCAAAAACAAATTAGATATATGCCAAAACCTGTGATAGCTATGGTTGCAGGCTACGCTGTTGGTGGAGGTCATGTTCTGCATATGTTGTGTGATTTAACCATAGCTGCAACAAATGCTCAGTTTGGTCAAACAGGACCGAATGTAGGATCTTTTGATGGAGGTTGGGGAGCCTCATATATGGCAAGAATAATTGGTCAAAAAAGAGCAAGAGAAGTTTGGTTTTTATGTGAATTTTATAATGCACAGCAAGCGTTAGACTGGGGTTTAATTAATAAAGTTGTTGAATATAATAAGCTAGAGGAAACGACCGTTGAATGGTCTCAAAAAATATTGGAAAAATCTCCTCTTGCATTACGAATGCTGAAAGGTGCTCTAAATGCAGATTGTGATGGTCAAGCTGGATTGCAGCAGCTTGCTGGTGATTCAACAATGCTTTTTTATATGACAGAAGAAGCGCAAGAGGGTCGTGATGCATTTAAAGAGAAAAGAAAGCCAAATTTTAAAAAATTTCCTAAATTACCATAAAAATTTATGAAAATCTATCCTTGGATTCGTGCTGCTCGTATTAAAACATTAGTTGCTTCCATTGTTCCAATATTAAGCTCAATTGCTATACTACCTAATATCAAGCAAGTTAATATTACTATACTCGCTTTAACAATTTCTGCAGCACTAATAATTCAGATTGTAACCAATTATATTAATGACCTTTTTGATTTTATAAAAGGTGCTGATCGTAACAGAGTCGGTCCAAAAAGAATGTTACAATCTGGACTAATTAATGAAAATGAAATGAAAAGGATGATTATTTCTCTAATTATTATAGGTATAATTTTGGGCATTCCACTCGCAATTCAAGGAGGGTGGATAATTGTATTTATTGGCTTATCATCTTTTTTATTTGCTTATTTATATACTGCTGGGCCTTTTGCTTTAGCATATAACGGCCTAGGTGATATATTTGTTTTCATATATTTTGGTATAATCGCAGTTTGTGGTACATACTATTTACAAACAGGTACATTTAATTTAAGCTGTTTTTATTTAGGAGCTTCAATCGGTTGCAAAAATATCCTTTTACTTGTTATTAATAATCTGAGGGATTATGAAAATGATAAAAACGTAAATAAAAATACTCTAATTGTTAAGCTAGGCTACTCAAGTGGTAAAATATATGGACTGTTTATTATTGTAATGTCATACTGTATGATATTATTACTATCATTCACAATTGATAATTCAAAATTATTATTTTTAATAGCGCTAACATCACCCCTTGCATTAAATATTATGTATGATATTTTTTTCAAAAAATCATCTAATATAAATCCTGCACTTGGTAAGGTCTCTGTTTTATTAACTCTTGATCCATTTATTTTATTTGTTAGTCGAATTATATGAAAATAAAAAAAATATATTATCAACAGTATCAAATTCCACTTTCAAAAAACTTTGAAAACTCCAAAAATAAATACAACAATCAAAAAGGTGTAATTGTAACAATTGAAACTAATAATTTCATCGGAAGAGGAGAGGCTGTCATATTAAAAGGATTTACCCAATACACACTTCAAGAAATTATTTGGTCAATGGAATCATTTTTAAGTGCAATAGAAAAAAATGAAGATTATTTATTAGATGAATTATTAATGACTGTAAAGATTCATTGCTCTGAAACACCAACATTACAATTCGCAATTGAAACTGCATTATATGATATAGAATCACAAAAAAAGAAGGTTTCAATTGCTCGTTTTTTTAATAAAAATTCATCTGATTATGTTAATTGTAGCCAAATATTAATTAACAGAGAAGCACAAAGTAGAAATAATATAAATAAAATAAAAATTGGTGTAAACCGTTTAGAAGATGATATAAAATTTTTAAAAAAATTTTATAATAAAAATTCAAATAAAAAAATACGATTAGATGCAAATCAATTATTTTCTGTTAATGAGTTTGAAAATTTTTACAAGCAAATATCTAATCTTAATATCGACTTTTTTGAAGAACCACTTAAAAATCCTACCTTAGAAAAAATTAATTTTATTAAATCTAAATATCCAAAATTAAATTATGCATTAGATGAAAGTATTTATCAGACAAAAAATTATAAAAGCTGGATCGATAAAGATTTAATATCTGTTCTTATTATTAGGCCAAGTATTTTAGGTAGTTATGAAAAATTTTTTAAATTTAAAAAATTATATAACAAAAATTTAAGTATTTTAATATCATCTTCACTTGAAAATAGTATAGGTAATATGGCTATCATTCATTTAGCTTCAACATTAGAAAATCAATCAAAGCATGGAGTAAATATTTTTAGTTTTTATGACGAATTTATAATCCCGCCTTTATATAAAAATGATAGAATAAATCTTCAAAGTACAATTGGGCTAGGCTTTAAATGTTAAATAATATTTTTAAAAGAAGACTGGAAGATTCTCAAAAAATATTCATTGAATACAAAAATAAAAAAGTTTCATTTAAATTATTTATTTCAATGGTTAATAATTATTTTGATCAAATAAATATAAAAAAAACTAAACATGTTGGTTTAAGAATAAAAGATAAATTAAAATTATTAGTAGCAATTACAGCTCTAAATAAAAAACGACTAATACCAATTATTTATCCTGAACATCCAAATATTAATACTTTTATTGATACAACTGGTATACCTATATCAATTGAAGATTTTGATTTATCAGAATCTGATAATACTGATTATTCTTTATTTGATTTGAATAATGATGATACCCAAATAATCATTTTTACTTCGGGTACCACGGGTCAACCAAAGCCTTGTGAAATAACATATAAAAATTTATATGAAAGTGCAAAATTATGGTATAAAATAATTGATTTTGAAGAACATGATACATATTTAAATCATATGCCTCTTAATCATATAAGTGGATTAAGTATTTTTTATAGATGTCTTTATTTTAATATGAAAATGATTTTAGATGATTTTTCTGTAAATAATTATTTTAAATATTCAAAAAAAATAAGCTTAGTATCCATGGTTCCAGCAATGATGACTAAAATTTTAAAAAAATCAAATCTACTAACTTTTAAAAATATGAAATGTGTATTGGTTGGTGGGAATAATATTAATAATAGATTGCTTGAAAAAATGAATAATCATAAAATCCCTGCATATATATCATACGGTTTAACAGAATCATGTTCTGGAATTGCTGGTTCTTGGATAAAAGAATATTATCAAGACCATACCTATTTTGCTCATCCCCAAGTAGAAATCAGCTTATCAAATGAATGTTTAAGAATAACATCCCCTACTATAATTAAAAAGTATTTTAATTCTAATCAATTATTTAACAATTCTTTTGTCACTTCTGATTGCATTAAAATATATAAAGAAAATAAATTTAAGTATAAACATAGAAATGATGATATTATTATATCTGGAGGAGAAAATATATCAATTAGCTATGTCAAAAAAGTTTTTCTTAAATTTAAAAATATCAATTCATGCTCCATTAAAATTATTGATGATTTACAATGGGGGCAAGTCATGCATGCAGTAATAGAAACAGATGCAAACTTAGATTTGTCAGATTTCAAAAAAAATCTTTTAAAATATTTACCAAAATATATGATCCCAAAGAAAATTATTTTAAAATGATATTAATATTAGATAACTATGATTCGTTTACTTATAATTTAGAACAATATGTTGGAAAGATTGATAATGATGTTAAGGTTATAAAGAACGATGAATTATCATTAATGGAAATAAAAAAACTTTACTTAACTCATATTATTATTTCACCTGGACCTGGGAATCAATTTAATACTGGTGTTTGTATAAATTTAATAAATGAGTTAAAGGGTAAAGTACCAATACTGGGAATATGCTTGGGCCACCAAACTATAGCGCATTGCTTTGGTGCAAAAATAATAAAAAGTAAAAAAATTATGCATGGTAAAACATCAAAAATTACTCATACTAATCAATCGGTTATTTTTAATAATATACCGAGTAAATTTATTGCTACTAGATATCACTCTTTAGTTATTGATAAGCAATCTATAAATAATGAAATTGAAATAACATCATGGAGCGATAATAAAGAAATAATGAGTATAGAGCATAGGGAATTACCCATTTATGGAGTTCAATACCATCCTGAAGCAATTTTAACGGAATATGGAGAACAATTAATAGAAAATTTTCTAAATATAGTTGTATAATACAATAATGCTTAAAGGGAAAATAAAATTAGATGGAGACAAATCAATTTCACACAGAATATTAATTTT
>MDSZ01238170.1_pt1 | contig 10011 bp, 14 predicted proteins | sample 811201 | NCBI WGS metagenome assembly MDSZ01 (sample SAMN05326647, study PRJNA326480) | marine metagenome | isolation source: seawater | place: Indian Ocean: North | collected 2010 | reverse complement strand
CTTAACGGCCAATCCCTCTCCTACGCAACCTGCAACGAGGTCAGTGAGCGTACTTTCTGGCAGGTCATCTGATAGAAGTTGTGAAACGAAACTCCATGATCTAGGAGTTGCGAATGATCTAGAACTACCTCTAGGATCGAAATCGTATAGGTCTTGTTTTGCGAATGTGCAGTATCCTACCACGTCCGCATGAATGTGTTGGTTGGTCGCCCATTGTAACCAATCTTCAAAGTCAACTCTTAGTTCTATGTGAACAAATCTGTTTGCCAATGGAGCCGGCATTCTGTAAGTGACACCTTTGTCACTGTCTCTGTTACCCGCCGCCACTATAGAAACACCGTCTGGTAGGTGATACTGGCCAACTCTTCTGTTCAATATAAGTTGATAAGCCGCCGCCTGTACTGCCGGAGCCGCCGAATTCAACTCATCCAAGAACACAATGGCGTTTGATTTTGGATCTGTTGGCAATTCTGCCGGACTTGCCCATACCATGTTGTTCTCTTTTGAATTGTAATAAGGAATACCCTTGATATCTGTAGGCTCCCATAATGGTAATCTGATGTCAATCACTTCTCTGCCTTCTGCATCTGCTATCTGTTTGACTATATCTGATTTACCAATACCTGGTGCACCCCACATCATTATGGGTCTTTGTAATTTAATACAATGTGTTAATGCTGATTTGGCCTCGTTTGGTCCAACTGTTCTGTTTTGACTGCCTATTGCGGCTTCTTTGTTTTTACTTGATCTTGCCATTTTGTACACTCCTGTTTAAAATGTTTATACAGTCATTATAGCAGAAATGTGTTATACGTCAACCTGGTAAAAGTGGCGAAAAAGTCGCAGTTTTATTGACTTTCTTGTTCTTTGCGTTTGCTCATTGCCCTTGCTAGACCATATTTTGTGACATCTCCAGCAAATAACATGAGTTGTAATGCCATTTTTTCCATGGTCACTATGATTTTTGCCTTGTCAACGTAGTAGGGGCAGTCAACAAATTCATCTAACCACAGGTATGTTTGTGGTGTGAATATTATCTTGTTTGGAAATTTGATCGTGTATGTTTTTATATCTAATGCTTCGATCATTTGGAAGCCTTGTTTGGTCAATCTCAAAGATCTCGACTCGTAGTTTTCTCTTACATTCTGCCACCATGTGAAGTATGCTGTCTTCACACTCTCATCATGTATTGTGTCTTCACGAAGCATCATGAAGGTTCGGGTGTATGCTGTTTTTCGATCCATACAATTAATTATCTAGAGAATTTATCGCCGCTTTTTAATAGGTAAACACCAAACTTGTCTGTGCCGTGCTGTGCGTTCAGTTTTTTTGCTAGGTTCTCTGCGTGTCCAGGGTTGGAAAATGACACTTTCTTATACTTTGGTCCTGGGTAGTTGGCAACCAAACTTGAACTTTTCAAGTTGATAGGTCTCCCATCATAGAACACTGCCCAAATCCCCTCGGCCGCCAGGACCTCATCCAATTTGAACGTTGTCTTGTTGGAACTTTGCAGTAAGATTGTAGGTTTTGGTCTACTCATAGTTTATAACTATATTTACCAAAAAATCGAAGGGTGTCAAATATCCAGGAGGCAAATGACGTGGTCGTTGCAATTATATGATTATGCTTTGGAACCTAAAATTGGACAAATCAACTTTGTTGTTTGTGATGGCCAACAAGGGTGCAGATTGTTCATCCACTTCGTCCCATTTGCTGATCCCATGATGTGTGAACCAACCATTTTTGTACTGTTCAAACCACTGTGTGAATTGCGTAGGCAGGGCAGTGGTGTCAACGTCCGTTCTTGAAACAAAAAATTTCGCCCTGAAATACACGTGCGGCTTTGCTAGTTGGTTGAATCTTGTTTGGTCGTTTGGTTCCTTGTCCCTCCAATACGTCAAAGGCGTTTTTCCTAGTTCTGCCCAAGGAAGATATATGTTGTTTTTCTCGATCCTGTCTGCGTAATAATTGTTACAATCAAACTTTTCAGTCAAAGGTCCTTCCTTGACGCCCCAACTAACGTTTATGTTGTTACGTTTTGGAGTGTCGTCGTGCCAGTGTATGGAATGGTGAAACTGGTAGAGTATAGAATTGTTTTTTCTCCTTGATAAATCATCGTGTGTGTCCTCATATATCTTGTGTAGGCGATTGAGTGTGTCCTGATCTAAAACATCTATAGCAATTGGAGTAAGATTTGCAAACGCACAGAAGTCATGATATATTTTTCTAAGGTCATTTAAATCTACCAACTCTGTCTCGACCAAATCTACAGGCACATTCGCTAGGTGTTTAATTTTCTTAAACCATTTTTGTGCCACTACAGAATCATGCAGTTCATATTCGACTTCAACAGTTTCCAAATTTTGTTGATGTTTGAAGATTAATTGGAATTTATTATTTTTTTTCACTAAAGTTTCCGCCGTCCATTTCTATGTTTATAGTCTGGGCCTCTTTGGCAGTTTTGAGTGCTTCAATAATTTCTTCTTGTATGGTGACCATTCTAGTCATTACTTGTGTCAGAGAGTCTGCCAGTCTATCTGCTTCGGCGGCAGAAAGTATTATCTGTTTTTGACCCTGTTGTCGAAGTGTTCTTATCCTTCCGATTAGGTCTTCTATGGGTCTAGTTTGTATTTTGGAACTGTTTGACTGCGTCATTTAAAACCTGTTGCATTTCTAGTTTAGTTTTCATAGGACCTTTGTATTTGTAACGAGAAAGTGTAATCATTTTTGGACAGTATGCTTTCCTCCATCCCTTTTCGAAACAAATAATGTAGTAACCTGCACAGAATTGACTTTTGCTTTTTGGTGTTTTTGTGTATACCGGTAGTTGGTTCTTCACATCGAACATTGGATTGTAAGGATGTTGACTGCACGGAAAACCGTGTACGTCAAAGTTATCTGTTTGTATTTCGTCTTGCGTGTTTATTTCTGGTGTCTTGTCAAAGATGTGGAAGCCAAATTTTTGGAACAGGCTTTCTTGCGTATGGAATACTTGCCTCTTGTCTTGTTTGCTTAGGAAAATCCATCCATTGTTGTCTTGTTTCTGGAGTGTGCCCAACTTCGTTCCATTCTGTTCCACTATCCAAAACTTGTCTTTGATTAATGTTTTTGCCCGCACTGTCATATTTTCAACCTCGCATTAAAAGGCTCAACGTATAGTTGCGCCTGCTCACTAATCCTATTTAAATCATATTTGGCACAGAACCTCATAAATCTGACTCCTACTTGGCTCACTTCTTTTTTATCCGATATTGCTTGTGCTATTGTTTGATCCATCTCTTCTATGATCGCCTGTGGTTGTGCGTGCAGATCCACTAATGCCCTGTTTCTTTCGTAATCGTCCATTACTCTGTGTTCCTTGCCTTCATGATCCAACCATTTTGTCAACATTAGATTGTTCCACGTGTAACCTTTCTCATTACGATCCGCAAATGCCTCTTGTAGACCTATTTTGTTTTTGGTGCCTTTTGTCCTTACACCAGGATAAGCACTGAATATGTTGTCGCTGGGGTCTCCCCTCATTGATTTTTCAAAGATCAACCATTCTGTGTCTGGAGCAGGTTTGGGTGCTTTTAACTTTTTGTCTATTACAGGTTTGCCCTTTGCGTCAAACCATCCTTCATTCGTCATTGTTGTTTCATTCACACCGTTGTATTGTTTAACATTATTGCTGATCAGTTGATTTAGATCCTTGTCTGTGCTTATAATCACGTGCTGTTCGTCGGGGTGTTTGTCTATCCAACGTGCGATTAAGTCATCTGCTTCTGTTCTTTCATTACGTAGCACAGTGCAGTTTGTCTTTGTTTTTATAAAGTCCACAAAGTCATCATAGCACTCCCAGAACACTTCGTTCTCTTCTTTTTCTTTTTCGGTCATTGCTTCTACGACCTCTTTTCTATTCCTTTTGTAGGGTGCGTAATGGTCTTTACGCCATGATCTACCTTCGAGGCAAAACACAACATGGGTGCCTTCAAAGTCTTGCCATGCTTTTTTAACAGAGTTGAACATGATGTGAATAGCCATGCCAATCTTTTCAGATGCGTCACCTCTCACCACATGCCTCGCACGGAAAAAAGTGTTTGCTGTGTCTACAAGTATGTGTGTCATTCTATATTATAGCATTAGATTTGTTTTTTGTCTACGTAGGGTTTGATGTTTTTAACAAATAATTCATAGTGTTTCCCATGTGGATGTAAACCATCACTGGCTCTTTCCGGGAATGTTTCGATATCTGGAAAAATTGGTAATCTGTGTTTGTTTGGTATGTGCATGTACATGTCTTGGTCCCACGTTGATATCCAGCACTGCACCTGCCTTTGCTCACACATTTCTATAATGGCAGTACACGCCTTCATCCAGTCGTCATTGATGTTTCCCTTTGTTATGAATTCTTTGATATTTTTGATGTCAGATGAAAATTCAACTGGTAGGTCATAATCACTTTTATGATCTATTGATATGCCGCCAACATTTCCGAGAAAATCAAATTCAAATAATTTCCTTATGGCTCCGGGAAGCAGGCATATAATTTTGTTCACGTATGTGCTGTTGTCTAGAATGTATTTCACGTTTTTGACGCAACCGTCATGACTCAGTCCGCCTGAGCCGAAGTTGTATGCACCTAACAGACTGGGCCATGTATCCGTGTTGTCAACTCCCATTCCGTATGTGAAACTGTCACCAACACAAAATACTTCTTGATCGGTGAAACTCATGTTGTCCCAATTGATGTAGTTGTCGCCGAGGTTAGCACCCGCAAGGATGTTGTGTCTCAGCCAGTCCTTGGAGAAATTGATTGTCAAACATCCATTAAAGTAGATGTCTTTGTAGTTGTCGATGGTCACGTTTTCAACAAACGAATTATTCTGCATTTGGAATGTTGCAATACTTTGGATGTCTACTTCTTTGTGGTGGCATTTGAGATGGCACGAAACTTTTTGTGTTTTGTCTTCATGGGAAAATCCCTCAAACGTAATAGTTTCTTTCTGATCTACCTTGGTGATGTCTAAATCGATTTGATCTACGTCCTCACCTTTGTATTTTATTACGATAGGGTGTGTGTCGTATGTGGTGTCAAAGAATAAACTGACATTAAGAGATTTCAGTTTTGCCATCGTCTCTCCTGTTGATCTGTACGTATCCAGATCCAGTGACGTCAATACCTTGCTCGTTTCCTATAGTCCTACAAAGAGTCTGGAACCATCTATCAACAATCTCTTCATCGGATTGTCCTTGATAACCTGACTGTTGCAACATGTTAACAAACTCGTCGTTCCAATCCAATTCAAAAAATCCATTACGTGGGTTCTCAGGATTGACATTCAAGTTCAAGACTTTAACCATTGGTTCTTCACTCTTCTTAGAACCTTTTTTGTGCTTTTTCTTTATCGTTGTCTTTGCTGTTTTTTTTACTTTCATATATCTAATTATACATTATTTTTTGATATTCCACAAGTGGAAAGGGTTTGGAATATTGTTAAACATTGGTAAATTTGGATTCATGGCCTTGTAGTGTTGCGGATAAAAGTCGATCCATTGCGTGATCTCGCTAGTGCTGGCAAAGAATTGATTACACAGCGGAACAGTCACAAACCTTGTGTTGTTTTCAATCCATGCCGAGATGTATGCTTGTTCTACTGTGTCCAATGACCTTATATCCATATCTTGTTTTTCTTGTATTGCTTTGATAACTTGCTCTACTCTATTTTTAGTTTTCATAAAATGTAATTTGTTCATAAAGAGGTCGTGTATCTTTTTGTCCGTTACATCTAATTGCAGTTTCAAAAAGTCACTTGCTTCTGCGAGTGTATCAAAGAACTTGTCCTTGTCCCAGAATCTCGACACGGGAAATTCAAAGGTGTTTTTTGGTTTACGGTTCCTAAGTGTTTTGTCTATCACAATAAATCCACTCTTGGTTGGATCCAAAAAAGACATTTTGTAAGCATCGCGTAGTATGAACCTAGGCACGGTATAGTTTTTTTGTAAATCCAAATTGTAATACTTTTTAAATTTCTCTTGCCAAGGAAACTTTTTTAGGAAGTCAGGGGTCAACGTAACTAGTTCTTCTGAGGTATCAACACCAAAGTCACCCGCTCTTATAGTGACCCATCTTTCTACGAACAGCAGATCTTCCTGATCGATAGTGATCAATATGTGTGGTTCGTCTGTGTGCATGAATCCAGTATCTGTGGGATGATAATTCTTTACAAGTCCTGAGTATTGCAATTCCACGTGTGATGTCATGTTCTGGTTAAAGGGCAATCCATCTAGCCTCGGTGTGAGTGTGCTGAACTTGTCTATGCAGAAACGAAGGAAGTTTCCGTGTGTGCCTCCTTGGAATGCTATGTTGACTATGTGTGTCATTACGTGCCGATCGCGTTGCCAAACAAGTAGACGTGTACTCTCGCTGACACGTTATATCCTCTTTTGAAAGCCTCTTCCGCCACTGTGCCAGCAGTCGCCGTTTGTTCTTCTTCTCTAGCACCAGTTGGCATTATCCAAACAGGCCAGTCTATGCCCACTTCTCTAAATTTCCTCACGGTGTTTTCAAGTTCTTCCCACTGCCTACGTTCAGAACCAACAACAAATTTTAACTGTCCTCTATTAGAGCATTCAGCGTATTCTTTGACGTGTTCTGGTTTGATCGCTTTTTCCGTCTTCTCACCAGATACAGTGAAAAGTTTTGGACTCACACTGAAGAATATTTCCTCCGGCGTGTCCTTTATCCATTGTTTGAATGGTTCCGAAAGTTTTTGTGTTCCGTTTGTTTCGTACGTCATTGAAGCGGGCAAGTTGCCTTTATTGTCTAATGCTTTGTAAATGCCCATGCTTGCCGCCTGTCCTGTAAGCATCAACGGCTCGCCTCCTGTGAAACACAGGTGTTGGTGCTGTCTCGAGTTCGGATGTAAAAACAATCCGTTTGGATTAGTATCAGTCCTTAATATGTCGACTATCTTGTCCGCTAATACTGTTGGCGTCTCATGTCCCATTAATTTTTTGAACTTCTTTGCCCATGTGTATGAACTGTCACAGCCTTTTTCCCACACTGGTAAGTCTTCCACTCTCTTCACACTATCAACATCAAAGTCCTGGAAAGGGAGTTCGTACGTGCTTGGGTCTGTGGGATCTTTTTGTCCAAACCCGTTGCACTGCAAATTACAAAGGAAAAATCTTAACCACGCTGTTGGCACGCCCGTGTAGTTTCCTTCACCTTGTATGCTGTGAAATATCTCAGAATAGTAATATTTTTTCTCATCTACCATAGTTCTGGATCTATATTTTTTGTTGCCTTTACTACTTCGTCTATTGTATATGGATTTTGCTTTTCAGTCAACTTTGCCTTATTTAGGTCATCAGGCCAATCTCTGTACAGTGCATGTTGTATGTTGTCCTCAACGAACTTGTTAAAACTAACATGTGATTTTTCCATTTCACCCTTCCTGGGAACCACTCTACCAAATGCTTCATCCAGTTGTGCTAGACCGGTGAACTCCATCATTATGTGCCATTCTGGTAAATCCTGTATGGATCTGAAACCAAGTTTGCATCTCGTGATACGGAAACTTACCATTCTATTTTCGTCTACGAGACGCTGTAAGAACCCACGCATGTTTTTGGCAAAATCGACATCTGCGATTCCTTCTTTTTTATCTGCCCAAATGTGATAGATATCAGCCAAAATAATCCTCCTGAGTGCCTTCCCTGTACAAATCCTGTGTGACACAGTGTATTCCACCATCCCAAAAGTATCTGTGCCTTAGATTGAACACAATTGGTTCTACTTTGTGTTTTTTGAAGTGAGCAAAAACTTCCTTGTTGTAATTGTTACATATGATGTTATTTTGGTCAAGTGACAACATGTTACAATCAAATACTGTCTCCTCCACGTAACCTACCCAATCCTCCAGCCACGTGTTCACAAATTCTATCAATTGGTCGTTGTGTTCTTCTCCCTTCAACCACCAACGGCCGCCCACCTTGTCTTTCATCTGTAAGAAAGGAGAGATCTTCGGCCAACTCTGGTCCGGGAGGTATAACACGTCCCAACCGGGAAATTCTTTTTCATAACATTGAACATCATCTAGGGTAACTATGCAACCAGGCTTGACAACACAGAAAGCACCATCACTGTGATACCCTCTGTTTGACGTGTGTACCCTGAAGCCTTCGTCCTCCCACTTCTTCTTGTATTTTTGGAATATCTCGGGTTTGGTCTGTAAGGCCACGTCCCACCATAGATCCTTTCCGACCCTACAGATGTATGCTGTTGATATGCAACCATCTGTTTGTAATATATCTAAGTTCTTCCTTGGAATCTGCTTGAGCACGTCACCATAACCTGGTTGTCCTCCTTGCACAGCGTATAGGGTCTCGCCTATGACTGCGAAGTTGTCTCTCGGCACGGTGGGCGGCTTTGGAATGTTTTTAAGTGATCCAACCTTGTCGATGTCCAAAAAACTTCGATATGTTTTTACTCCAGCGTCCTGTAGCAGTTTCTCTAATTTTTGAAAATCCTCTTCTGTCTCCTCCGCTATTTTCTTCAACGGATCCATAATCTTGTCGTTCTTGTAAATTGGCAAATCCTGGAACCATTCTGTCTTGAATCCAGACCCTATCCAACAGTGCTTCAATGGGTCGAAGGTGGCGTAACCTTTTATCGGGATCATTTACTTTTTCTTGTTCTTGTCCAGTCTGACAACTTTGCCGTCTGTGTCTTTGAGGTAGCCTGTGTTTTCTCTGACGATGTCGTTGTGTTGGAAGTTTGCCCAGTACAATTCGAACGCCACACCGTCCTCTAGTCCTTCAAACGTATGATATTGTCCTGGTTTCACAGCAGTGAAATCACCTGGGTTGAGTATGGTTTCATCTATCAGATCATAATCTTTTGCCCATACAGATATTTTCATCTTGCCTGATACCACATAGAAACCGTTCCATTTCCATTCGTGTTTGTGCTTAGAGCACACTCCACCTTTTTTGTAATCTATCCTGTGGAACTCTAGTGCGTTGTTGGCCAATATTAATTCTGTCTGTCCCCAAATTTTTCCTGATTTCAACATAAATTTTGTCCTTTTGTTATCTGTTTATTATATTGCATGTGTAGAAGTATTGTCAACGGCGTTTTTTTGTGCTGTCAAAAATATAGAATTCCTTTCTATAAACTGAGATATCACGTCACCCGGAACTTCAAACGGTGTCATGCCCACTGCGTTACAGCACTGGTCACAGAACTTCTGTATTGGATCCTGTGCAACATTGTCTAAGTTAAAGTGAACAATCCTCTGAGATTCTTTGGTATTTTGCAGTATCTGGTAGTTTGTCCTCAGATATTTCTTCCTTTCTTTCAATCTCATCTTGTCTACAAATTCTTTAGGTAGTTTATCAAAGTTCTTTACATTTTTGTACCACCACTCTGATTTCACTGTTTCCGTTGCCTCGTTGGTTTCTATGCTTCTCTTTGCCCAGTGCTCCACATTTGCCGCAGACGGTGACAACACCCCAAGCACATAGTTGGCAAAATATTTTGACCAGTCTGTGGTTAAAAAGTGCCAAGACGCAAGTTTGTGTATTCTAAGTCCCTTTCCCTGTAATGGCGAGAAGAACGCTGGCAGGTCCTGTTCATGCACTTTAAGAAAATCAGGCCAACGATGTAAATCCATAATAGGTTCTTTGAACTTTGTCCTGTGGACGTTGTATTTCGAAAAACTATTGCCGCCCCACTCCATGTTACGTATGCTGTCATTTACAAGAGACTCTTGAAACAAGAAAAGGTTGCTGAAAAAGGTGCCCATGAGTCCAGGTTCGTATACTATAAAAATTTGAGGGTCTTTGATCATTTTGTGTATTTAGATGGAAAGTCAATGGGGGGAGAAAAAATCTCCCCCAAGAGATTATTTTTTCTTGCCAATGACTTGTAGTCTGTTTAATAGCACACCATATGCTGGTAAGAATACTATCAATCCTACTACGATTTTAGTCAATGTGTTGTTTTGTGCAACCACGTGCCAGTTT
>MDSZ01142782.1_pt1 | contig 10012 bp, 7 predicted proteins | sample 811201 | NCBI WGS metagenome assembly MDSZ01 (sample SAMN05326647, study PRJNA326480) | marine metagenome | isolation source: seawater | place: Indian Ocean: North | collected 2010 | reverse complement strand
TTGTTAACTTTTGAAATTCTTGTCTTGCTCCTTCCAGCATAGAACGACCATATGGTAAAAAGTTTGAGTCGGATAGCAGTCGAAAGTGCGCCATTTCATATACTTCATACTTTTCATCATACCCAGAAATATGTTTAAACTCAATTTTATATTCTCCAGTTTCTTCATCATATTCTTCGTAACGTTCTATTTCATAACTAGAAAATGGTCGAGCATTAATGATTCCAATTTCATCTGCAATGTCTAGTTTTAAGAAGAAATCGCCATACTTGGTTATGTTTCTAATCCAAGCCCACATATTAAAATCAATGTTCAAGATGTCATAATATAAATTGTATAGTATTTTTTGAATCTTGGTGTTATTAGTTTTAATAGTTAGTATATCACCGAACTGATCTTCTAGTGTCGACTCATCTGAATATATATCTAATGCAGAATGTATAATAGGGTCTCGATCCATCATTTCATAATCAGTATACAATTGTATACGATTTTGATGCATATAATAGTTTGAGTCATAGCCTCCATGAATGCCACCTACTTTGTGTTTATTAGAGCCATGAAGCCTAGTATATCGATCTGCTAATTTGGTTTGAGCCAAGTTTCCAACAGACTGTAAACGATTTGTGTCAACAACTTTTAATTTGTTTTTACCGTAAGTTCGTACGATGACATTGGTACTAAACAAATTCTGCAAACGTTTTCTTAAAGATGCCATATAGTATTTCTTTTATTATAAATATAAGACGTTAAAGATCCAAGCAAAATTTATAACAACCAAGTCAAACCTTCATCGTTTTGACCGTTATTCCAATCCCATCCAGAATCTTTTGGTTTGTTTTTTCCTGTATAAATAACGTTATCTGATTTCTGAAAACCTGATAATGCTCTTTTATTCAAATCAATTCCTTGCTGTCTTAATTTTAAAGATGTGTCTCGCAGCCAAAGTCCAATACAAAAACTCATAACAAGGTCATCATTGTAACCTATTTGCGATTGTGCTTTACCATTCAACCATATAAACACAAACAGCTCTTGTATGAGTCGTTTACTGCGTATAACAGGAGTATTCTCTCGCATATACATTTCTAATGCAGATATCATCAATGGACGTGTTCTGCTTGTCGTCGACACGCCAGGAACCATTTTAGATTTATCTTTCATGTCATATCCTTTTTGTAATTGAACATCGACATCTACATATCCGTCATCTTTATATGTATAAAATAAATTTTCATAGTTTCTGTCTAGTGCTGGTTGAATTGCAGCCCATCCTATATTTGCATTTTCAATTGCAAGTAAAGCATTGTTCCATTCTGTTGCAACTGTTACTAACATATTTCCAAAATCTTTAGGTGGAAGTTTACCTTTATACTCTGCTACTTGTGTAACCGTTTCAACTTCTATTACGTGAAATGCAGACCAGTCCGCACTATCTCCCCGTGCGACGTCAGCTACTACTATGTAATTTTTCGAATAGTCTGGATATTCCCATACCCAATAAGCATTGTCATATCCTCGTTTTTCTATTGGCTCACAACACTTTTCTTCATATCCTAATAAAACTTTACCGTCGACTACAGTATGACCAGAGCTTACAAAATCACAGTCGCACTCTTGTGCTGCACCTCTTTCGCCTAGTAATTGTGTTTGTTCTTGACGCCATTCATTGTCTCGTTCTGGATGCACTGTCCAATGTAGTTTAATGTTGTGCCATTGCGTTTGTGCATTAGTTTCTCCGTCGACCCAAGTTTTATGAAACCAGTTACCTACACCATTTGGAGTAGATAAAACTATTGCACCACCACCAGTTGATAGTGTTGCTTGTGATGCTATCCATATCTCTTCAATGTTTCTAATAAACGCAGCCTCATCTATTATTAATAAAGATAATGCTTCTGAACGAGCTCCAGTACCTGCACTCGATACTGCTTTTATTTGTGAACCATTCTTAAATTTTAAAGATAATTTGTTGTCTGCTTCTATAGTACCTTTCAGCCAACTTGGTAAATTGTCATGCATTACACGAACTTTAGTAACTAAGTTCTTTGCTACTTCTTGTGTAGTTGCGATAACTAACACGTTGAAGTCTTCGTTAAACAACATGCTCCATAAAGCAAATCCGGCTGCTAAGGTTGAAATACCTAACTGCCTAGACTTTAATATAACACTGTAACGATTGTTTTGTAACTCGGTTAATGAGTCTTTTTGAAAATCATACAAGTTAAATTTTATTTTACCTCGTTTAGGATGTTGTATGTAACAATATTGGCGCATAAAGAATACAGGGTCAGCAGCACACATTTGATATTGCTGTTGAATGATTTCTTTTATATTTGGATTTGCCATTAATTAATTGCTCCTACTATCAATTTACCAGTTAACACTGCAGTTAGTATGCCGCTACTAAACCAAATAATTTTATTGTTGTACCATTTAGGCTGAAGCTTTTTTTGTTGTTTAACATATAAATCTATGTTTTCTTCAAGTAAATCTATTTGTTGTTGTTTGTATTGTAATTGTAAACTATCAAGACGTAGTAACTCGTCTTGTTTTTCAATTACTGCTTCTTGTTGAGATATTAACGCATTGTTAACTGAATCTTGATAATATAATTCGTCTAATGTTTCTGATATATCGTGTATCTGTTGTTCTGTAAAACAAGTGTCAGATACTGTTTGTCCGAATATAGTTATTGGAAATAATAATATAAAAATTAATTGTTTCATTTTTTTCTTTTTGTTTTAGAAACAATATTTTTCTTTGCTGAACTAGTAGTTTTCTTTTTTGCAGGAACTTTTTTTGCTGCAGGTTTACGTTTTGTAGTTTTAGTTTTTTTAACTGTTTCTTTTAAATCAGTTAACTCTTTTTTAACTTGCCGTTTCTGCGTTTTTAATTGTTTTTCTTTACCTTTAACTCTTTCAATCTTTTTTTCATTGTCGTCGATTTTGTCTTGAATTTTGTCTGCAGACTTACGTGTAAATAGTTTTCCAATTGCTGCTATAATTCCTAGCACTCCAATTATACTAATTCCAATCCATAATACTGATGATTTAATCTTGTTCCAAATTTTCATTTTTTTCTCCTGTAACGTGTTTATTTAATTTATTTAAAAAGTCTTTTTTATAAGACTCAAATCCTTTTGTAACTTTTTCTTCAAATTCTTCTGGAGTCATTTGTGCTGCCCATGACTCAGTATCTCCCTTTCCGTTGATAACTAATTTAGATGCTTTAGTATATGCTTCACGAAGCATTTCAACATCTTGCTCTGCTTTTTCCAACCAAGCCAATGCATTGGTTTCAATTCGCTTGCGAGCATATTCTTCAAACTTTCCTTGTTTTTTTAATTCATGCTCCATGTCAATAACACAGTTAAAACACATACCATGTATCGCTCGCATTTTTTTGTTTAAATAATAATTAGGATCGACATCCGTGCATGTAGATCTACAATTTGGAAACAATCTTAACTCTTCTCGTACTTCACTTAATACTTCTGAATTTTTTGGTTTACGAGTTCGAAATCCATCGTGTTGTTCCACGACAGTTATGTTTCCATTTGCATCAACAGTTTCCCACTTATCACCAATTTCATGATGTTCATTGCGTTTTTGTGTTGCTTCTGCGTCAGTAAATCCTACTGTTTTTTTGGTTTGAAATTTGTGTGTACCGTCAAGCATTTGCTCGAGGGCTTTGATGTTTTGTAACTTGTTTGTTTTTCCCATTATATTATATCTCTGTTTCTTTCTCAGGTTTTGGTAGTTTTGGATTAAAATCCTTTTTAAAATTCCGAACTGCTTTAATAATCATTTGTTGTGCTTGTCGTTGTTGTTGTGGGTCAATTGTTATTAATGATTTCAATAAAGGTGTTATTCCTGCTTTTACCAAAGTTACTATATTCATATCAGCTTTTTTTATTTCTAAATAATCACCAAATAATTCTGGAGATTTTGTTATGAGTTGTAATTTTTCTTCTTCGGCTTTTTCTGGATCTACTTTAACTTCTGGTGCGGCTGCGGGTGCGGCTGCGGGTGCTGCTGCTGGTGCGGGAGTTTCTCCACCACCTTGGTCTCCACCACCTTGGTCTCCACCGCCTTCGTCTCCACCACCTGCAGGTGCATCTAGAGCATCGAGTGATAATCCAGCTGGTTGTTCATCTGCACCGCCTTCGTCTCCACCGCCTTCGGCATCTGCTGGTTCTTCTGCTGGTGCCTCTTCTGGTTCTTCTGCTGGTGCCTCTTCTGGTTCTTCTTGTTCTCGTAAAACTTTAACAATTTTGTTGCGTACGTACATTCTCACAAGTTTTTCTTTTTGCGATTCAGATAATTTTTCTATATTTTCTTTTAGTTTTTTGTCAGTGTTACGTTGAGACATAGTTTCAAGATAATCTTCTGCATCTTTTTCTATATTTTTTTCAAAAGCTTTTTTTGCATGTGCAGACATTTTAGGGTCTCCATCTTGCATCATTTTAATCGGATATGCATTATCAGCATCTTTTCGATCTGGCACCATATCTGTACTTTCATGTTTATCTCCTTCGTGAGTATGATTATGAACAAATGGATATGTTTTGTCGTCAGACCATTTATCATCCTTTCTTGGTCCTGGTTGTAATTCACCAGAAAATTCCCACATACAGTCTTTAACTAATTCTTTTATATAATCTTTAAGATCAGCCCGAACTTCTGGCTTTAAAGACTTTGCCATATCTTTTGGTTCTTTATATTTGCTTTTATGCTTTGTTTCGTTTTTTGCCATGCTTTTATCCGTTTATTTAATATAAATATTACCTTGCGTATTTTAACACTCCTAGTATTTGATTCACCGGAGCAAACGATCCTGTTAGCTTGTATGTGTTACCTCCATATGTAAATACTATGCCTTCAATTGGCACTATAGTATCAAAGCCGCCCATTCGTTCTATTTTCTTTAATTGCGTTTCTAATTTTTTAAGTGTGTCAGGATTATCTGATGTTTGTAAGTCTTTAATCAGTGACATCAAGTCTTTTTTGATTTGTTTAACTGCTTTGTCTGGACTTGCTGCTAAAAAGTTTTTTATGTTTTTTAACACCACCGCACCAAGTTTTAAAAATATAGATTCAAAAGGTTCTATATTTTGTTTTTGATATGCTCGAAAATCTTTTTTGTCAAATGCTGATACCCATTGAGCATATGCTTCATTGTCTATCATTTTTACTACGTTGTTTATTCTAGTAGATTTATCATTGAATGCCCAACGATTCGTTAGTATTTCTAAAACATCTTCTGGTATAGCATAATCTAATTGATATGCTTGTTCTCGTACGACATCTTTCCACCATGCTCTGTGATATTCAGATACTTGATCTGTTTCTTTGAGTCCAAATTGATTTTTTAAACTGTCTATTTCAGCAAAGAATGCTGCTTGTTGATCTTCAAAATCTTCTATACGACCCAATTTTAGTTTGTTAGGAGGAATAAATGAAAATGTTTTTTGCATATGGGCGTTAGCATCTTGTATTACTTGTTGAAGCATTGTGCCACCAGTTAAATCAGTTTCAATTACTTTGCCTTTGTCATCATATTCAACTAAATTGTGAAATTGAAGTACTGCTTGTTCATAGGCAATAACATTTGTAGTAGCAGGATATATAATTTCCATGTTTGCAAACACTTTACCGTTTTTAAATATACGCATAAGTGTTTCTTTTGACAGTTTGCTTAACGATGCAGTTAAATCTTCTGCAGTGGCACGAAATGCATCTACTACTAGTTTATATCCTTCTGCTCCTTTCACGCCATTAGCTTCTACTGATTTTTGATATTTTGCTTCAAACTCTGCAACAATTTCATCAGGAGTAAGTGGATTGATTCTGGTTTTAATACCACGAGCAAAACCTGGCCGACCGTTCTTCCATGTTACTTGAATGTTTTGTCCGTCTGTTTTTTCAGTAACAGCTTCTTCCATATCAAGTCGTCCTTCTAATGCTCTTGACACTATTTCTTTCATGTCATTGAAAGTTAAACCATGAGAGTCATAAGGATGGTTCATATGACCTGCTGCGCCTCCTTCTGTTATAACAGATTCATATGGTGCACCAAACACGGTTTTACTAAAATTACCAAAATCATATACAAATTCTTTGCCTCGTGTGCTGTCTAAATGTTTTCTTAATTTTTTTATTTTTTTGTTGTGAGACTTAGCCATCTTAGTAGTTTGATAGCCTTCTGCTACTTCGTCGACATCTTCTGCTAATTGATTACCCCACCATGATTTGCTAAACATTGATTCTTGTACTCCGGTTAGCATTTGCCATATGTTTTTTATAACAGCTGGTTTTGCACCTGGATATGATGCTGCAAATGTTTCATAGTCGTTATTAGCAATTGCTTGTCGCACAGTGCTAGCAGAAATAGGTTCTCCACTACTATATGCTAATGGATCTACATCGATTTCTAATGGATTAACTTCTACACCTGCAGGAATTTTTCTGCCTTTCTTGTCTCCAACTGTTTTGTATTTTTCTACGTTTCCAGCAAAGCTCAATATTCTGGCGTAATCGTCTCCTTTTTTAGAAGCTGCCATTGCATATGTTCCTTGGTCGTCTTCTGGTAGTGCAAATAAAAATTCATACGCAGCCATAATAGGACTATTAAAATCTGTAGCGCGAAGTTCAATTTTAGAATTGTTGTTAATTAATCTGAATATTTCGTCGCTATCAGCACGACTTACGCCGTCTCTTTCTTTTGGTCCTATGAGCATGATTACTCGTTCTACGTTAGAAGAATTTGCATAGCGTTGGGCTAATGCTAAATGGGCACCGGTGATTGGTTTGAATCCGCCTGGAAAAAGTACTGTAGTTTTATTCATTTTATATAAATATGTTTAATTGTATTATACTGTTGGAATACCTAATGTTCTGGATGTTTGTAAAGTAAAATCTCCAATTGAAAAATTATCTGTTGTTGTACAATGTAGCGCTACTGTTATTTTAATTGGGGCACCATATATAGTAGAAGGGTAATCTGATAATGAAACTGATCCGGCTACAACTCCTGCAATGCCAGTGGGCCCAAATGATGCTGCCTGTTTATAAACTGTTGTAGTATATTGAATTGATCCACCCCCACCAAAATATGGTGCGGTTTGATTTGATATTCCAATTAATATAGTACCAGTACCAGAAGTAGAAGCTTTAAGCGGACATATTATAGTTAATGTAGTTTCTCCCGGCTTTAACATTGTAATAAAAGTAGTACCAAATGACTGTGTAGTATTAGCAGCAGTTGTAAAAAATGTATCTTGAGCAGATCCTATATGCCGGCCCAAGTTTTTTCCGTCTGCAAATCCACTATTAGTATCTAACATTACAGAGTTATTATTTACTGCAATAAAACTAGACGCAGTAACATTTCCTTCAGGCGATAATATAAAATTACTAGATGATATTTCTATTAATCCGTTGCTACCACTTATAAATGAAGAACTAGGATTACCAAAAAAGAATTTATTAGTTCGCACATCAATTTCTGCATCTGATGTTGAATATCTAAAAAAGCTTTCAGTGTTTGCATATAACTCTAAACCTACCCCATTATACGGATTACCTTTAGAAGTTTGACCGGCCAAAGCAGATCCACTCCAAAGCAAAAATCCAGGAAATCCAGAATCAAAACCTTGATATCCTAATGATCTAATAAATCCAGTGCCAGCATTACCTGTTATAGCTACTCCACTTTCCAATGAATCTGCTACGTACAAAGACCCAGTAAGCATTGAAAAATCACCGTCGACGTAACGATTACCACCTTCCCAATCTAGATTGTTAACAAATGTTACTTGTTTACTTGCAACACCGTCAATATTATAATATTCTAATTTAAATGATATTTGATTGTCTATTTTATGAGTAGTTTCAATAAATGTTTTTATTCTGGTATAATTTGGAGTGTAGCCAATATCATTATCAGTAGTCGTTCTTACGTCAGCAATTTGCCAGACTCCACTTTCTACTACGAATATAATAGTCCCATGACCATTATTGTCAGATTCAAATTCAATTACTTGATCGTCAAATCTTTGCGACTCTCCGGTAGCTCGAAGTTCTCCTACTCGTTTACCCAATGTTACCGGTAAGTCTTGATTTAACACATCTGTTGCATCGAAATTAAAAGCACTTCCGGATAAGTATACTCCTAGTACAGGATCATTGTTTCCACTCACACTGCTACGGGTACCTAATGCGTCGACTGTAACTTTATATGAACTAGTTGCAATAAATACTCCTTTATATGCATCTTTAGTTTGAAAAGTTAAAACGTGATTATTTGCTGTTATATCTGTCGAACTGCCGATTAAAACTGCTTGATCTAATGATGAAGAAATAGATGCAGTTGTTGGAGCAGTAGCTTCTGTTGGTCCTAAATAAGTATGTGCTTCCCAATATGTATCAATTATGTCTTGTGATGTAAAAATACCAACACTAACGTCAGGTAACAATGAAGATGTACTAGGAACAAATATTTCTGTTTCTTCTAATTCAACATCATTAACCAATTCAAATGCACCAACTGTTCCATTATTATTAGTATATACTTTTACACGATTAACATCTCCAGTTGCTGGTTCTAATCCGTTAACTTGTATATAAGCATATGATTGTGAATTTTCAGTTGCTACATATGTCGGAGTAGCTTCATATGTCAATGAATACGTAGAAGGTTCGAAAGCGTTAAACGTGTGTGGAAATATACTTTGGCTACTAAACACCGTATACTCTTTGTCTAACAATGCTGTAGTTGGAGTTAATATCTTTTTTATCGTAGACACGTAAGGCGTGGTAACAACCGTATACTCCGGTGTAGGAGAAGGATTGACAGGTGTGGCTACTGTTATAGTTCCTGTTTTCATGTCAGAGATAAATTCTCCTCCGGTTAATTCAGCAACTGGTTGTCCGTTTTGTGTGATTAATTTTACTTTACCAGTATTATATGTCGGAAACTGTACAGTTGCATATTGTCTATCTAATTGAACTCCTACTTGCTCTGAAATAGTTACTTCAGGTAATTTGTCAAATATAATCTCTGAATTATTAGAAACATTAGGATTAACTGGCACAGATCTTGACCACCGTACATTAACTTTGCCTTGATATTCGGTAGGAGGTGTTGCTCCTTCTACTACTGAAGCTTCTGCTACTAATGTTACTGTGCAATCACCTGGAGAAGTATCATCATAAATATAAATTGCAATAACACGACTTTTATCTTCTTCAATAAAATTTATTACTTCTGAATATATTGGATTTCCATTATAATCTAAAACTTCTATTCCAAGTGCGCCGCCAACTCTTAAATTTGTAGGATGACCACGAAGTTTAAATAAATTTTTACCAGCAGTTAATTTTGTAGGAAATTCTGATATTTGAAAATAATCCGGAGATGTTAATGAAGGATCTTCATATAAAACCGGGATAAATTCTAAACCTTTATATACAGCTTCTTTACGTTGCATTGATAAGTATACTTTTTATATAAATATCAAACATGAAGAATCTGGCTGAATCCATTTGTTTTATTTACTTCGATTAAATTGTCTACCATATCACGCATTGTGTCTACGTGAGATATAATAATTGAAAAGTCAAATTTAGTTCGGAAATAATCAAATAGATTGCTAACCGCAGAGATATGTTCTGCATCTAAACTTCCCCATCCTTCATCTATTGCAATAAAATTTGGACGTGGTAAAGCAGAAACATTGATAAGTGCTATGCGTATTGCTAAACTAGATATAAATCTTTCCATACCACTTGTTAATTCTAATGGCCAATAATTTTCTTGATCATATATAATATATCCGTTAATATTTTTACCATCAGTATTCATAACCATGTTAAAATCTACTACTTGATTTAAAACATTGTTTATTTCTGTTTCAATTTTAGGAATAGCTTTTGATACTAATTCATATGGTATTCCGTCTCTTTTAACTGACTTTAAATAATATTCATATGCTTTGTATTCTGTTTCT
>MDSZ01100316.1_pt1 | contig 10013 bp, 11 predicted proteins | sample 811201 | NCBI WGS metagenome assembly MDSZ01 (sample SAMN05326647, study PRJNA326480) | marine metagenome | isolation source: seawater | place: Indian Ocean: North | collected 2010 | reverse complement strand
TTTAAATTTTTAATAGAAAATGTTTTTTTGCCAGAATTATATTGAAAGAAAACATTGGCCATACTAATTTCTTCAAAATTAAATTTTTTAGGAATATTTTTTTCATTAATTTTTTTTTCATTTTTCCAATAATCAGCCATCTCAGTATTTATTAATTGGATTACACTTTCATTGTATCTTAAATTTTGTGCCGATTTAATAATATTAGCTATTGAAGGTAGAAGCCTAATAGATGCAAAAACGAATACACCAATAATCACAAAGATTTGAGAAAAATTTTTACCGTTTAATATTAAAATATAAATGATTGTAATAAATATGAATATTGAAATAAGTTCTAAAATTAATCTAGGGAGCTGCAAAACAGTATCTTTTTTTTGTGATGCTTCTGCATTTATAATATTGTTATTCTTATATTCCTCTAAAAAAATTAATTTTAATTTATATAGTATGATTTCCTTTATACTAAATAAGCTCTTTTGAAGTGTGTTAAGTATTCTATAAGAATAATCGTGTCTTATATCACCCCACTTTTTAATCTTACGACTTGTATAAAAAAGTATGAGTGAGCCGAAAAAAATTGTGAACAAAATTACAAGGCTTGATGTTAAAGGCTCATAAATTACCAAAGTGAAACAAATTGAGAGGAAGATAATTAATTCAGATATAATTTTTATTATTGGAAAAACAACCCCAAAAGAAAAAAGATTGCATTCACTTGTTAAATTTCTAATAATTGTTGAGGATGTTTTTTTTACATGAAAAAGATAATCTTTTGAGAGATAATTATTTAACATTTTAAATGAAATATCTACATAAAGAGAATGAGAAAATTTGTTTTGTCGATAAATGATATAAGTTAAAGATACAAATTTAACCACATAAATCATAAGAAATGAAAGCAAAAGAATTAAAAAAATCTGATTTTCATCTAGTTTCATAATAAAAGGTAAAAATTCAGAGTATTTATAAAAATCATTTTCAACAAAAACAGTTAAGATTGGCAGAATTAAACCAATACTCAAAATTTCTAAAATTCCACTTATTAAAGTTAGAAAAATTAAAAATAATATGTCTTTGACAAATTTATTCTCTAAGAGTTGAAATGTTTTTTTAAATAAATTGAATAATTTTATCATTAAAGTAATTAATAATATTTATTATTATCTTAATTTAAGTTATCATAGCATTATTAGTTGAAAATATTCAGAAAAACTATAATTAGAATATCTAGAATACATTATTATTACTTGTTTTGAAGTTCTTATTTATTAATTTTTTAAAATTTATAATGTTTCCATTTAGGAACATCATTTCCTTGATATCTAAAGAATTTATAGAAAAGGACATTTTTAACAAAGGATTAATTTTGTCAAAAAAAAATAATTCAAAATTAAAAAAAATTAATGATTTGTCTGAAGTAGAATTTTCAATTTTTTCTCAGTGGGGTGATGATGGAATTATTGACTGGTTAAATCATCAATTAAGATTTAAGCATAAAAGATTTGTTGAAATTGGAGTTGAAGATTATTGGGAGTGCAATACTAGATTTTTATTAAAAAAAAATAATTGGAGTGGCTTAGCTTTAGATATGTCCAAAATTTGTATTGAAAAAATTAAATCCCAAAGCATTTATTGGAAAAATGATTTGAGAGCAAAAAGGGTATTTGTAAATAAAGAAAATATCAACGAAATATTAAAAAAGTATAATTTTCACAAAAATATTTCTTTATTGAGTTTGGATATTGACGGAAATGATTATTGGGTGATGGAAAAATTAAAAATTAAAGCTGATTTAATAATATGTGAATTCAATGGAATTTTTGGAGATATTCATGAAATAACAATCCCTTATAAAAAGAATTTTGATAGATCAAAGGAACATTATTCAAATTTATATTATGGTTGTTCAATAAGATCTCTTATCTCTCTTTTTTTAAAAAAAAAATATCACTTTATAGGCACTAATTCTGCGGGCAATAATGCTTATTTTTTAAATAAAGAAAATTTCGAGTTAATAAAAAATAGAATAAGAAAAATTAAAATTTTTTCACCAAAATTTAGGGAATCTAGAAATATTAAATTTAAAAAAACCTTTTTACCCAAATATAAGGGCATTGAATTAATAAAAAATAAAAATGTATATGATATTAAAAAGAAAAAGACTATTAAGATTTTAGATTTAGGTCAAATTTATTCAAAAAAATATTAAGTTTAGCAAAAATAAATTTATGAAAATTAATCAACTTTATTTTTTAGTTTTATCACTATTAAATATTACAATATTAAATCTATTTATTATTTTACAAAAACTTTTAAAAAGAAAGATAATAGTTTTTTTTCATCCAAGACAAGATTTAAGACTTATTTCTGATTATTATATAAACCCATTATTTAATTCAAAATATAAAAAAAAACATAAATTGTATATTTTACAAAATTTAACAAATTTTTGTTTTTCAAATAGCACGATACAGGAACATCATTTGAAATTATTAATGGGTGTTGATATTTTCATAAATAATTATTTGTGTAATACCTTTCCTAAAAACTGTAAAAAAATATATATTCATCATGATATTTATGACACCCCTATTACAAATAGAAAAATTTATAGAGATTTAAAAAACAGATTGGTAAAATATGATTATATATTATTACCATCAATTAAATCGAAAACTATTTTTGATGATCTTGATTTAGATTATTCACAAAATAATATTAAATTTGAATATATTGGATATTACAAATTAGACCTATTTAAAAAAATAAAAAAAATAAATAAAAAATCAAACAAGATTGTAATTGCACCAACAAATTTTTTATCTTTTCCATCCATGTCATTGTATAAAAATTTATACAAAATTATCGATACTATTCTTAAAAATTCAAATTTTGATGTTATTTTAAGACCGCACCCATCAAATTTTCAGAGTTTAAAAGTAAAATCAATTGTTAAAAGATATCATAATAATCAAAGATTTTTTTTAGATGTATCAAAAAACTATTTCGATATTTATAATAATTCTGATTGTTTAATATCTGATTTGTCAGGAACAGCGTATACATACTCCATAATGACCAAAAAACCTGTTATTTTCTTCTCTAATTACGAAACTAATCTGAAAAATCTTAAATACCATAGACTTAACTTTTTTAAAGACAGAAAAAAAATTGGATATGTAGTCAATAATCTTAAAAATTTGCAAAACTTAATAAATGATAATAAAAAATTGTCTTTTAAATTTAAAAAAAAACAAAAAGAAATAATTAGGTTTTTTTATAAAGACTCTAGTAAAAAAAGATTAGAAAAATTTATAAATAAAATTTTATGAATATTAATAATAATTCATATTGGAATAAATACTATAAGTCTAGACGTTTAATTTATTCCCCATCGAATTTTGCAAAGTATATAAATAAAAATTTTCTAAAAAAAAAAGATGTAATTTTAGATGTTGCATCAGGTAATGGTAGAGACTCTTTTTTTTTAGTAAACATGTAAAATTTGTTTACGGTATAGACAAATCAAAAATAGTTATAACCATGAATAATAAAAGGACTAATAGACTCAACATAAAGAATTTAATTTTCAAAAATTTATCGTCACAAAAGATAAAAAAATTTAAAAATAAAGTGACATTTATCTATGCAAGATTTTTTATCCATGCAATTAGAGAGAAAACAGAAAATATATTCTTAAATGATATCAAAAAATACTTTGATGATAATGTAAAAGTTGCTTTGGAATTTAGAACTGTAAGGGACACGTTAATTAATAAAGGAAAAAAATTAAGTAAAAATGAAACGTTTTATACTCATTATAGACGATTTATAGATTTAAAAATATTTGAAAAAAAACTTAAAGATAAAAATTTTAAGATTTTGTATAAAAAAAAAGGTATGAACTTATCGAAAAATTTAAATGAAAATCCTTATCTATGTAGGCTAATAATTCAAAATGATAAAAAATAAAAAAAAAGGTATTTTATTTTGGATGACAGGTCTACCTGGAGCTGGAAAAACTTCGGTTGCTAATATCATAATAAAACATTTAGAAAAAAAATTTGGGAAAACCATTTTGTTTAATGGTGATGATATTAGAAAGATCTTCGATTTAACAGATTATAGTTTAAATGGTAGAAAACAAATTGGAATGCAGTATTCAAAACTTTTCCAAAATATTACAGATCAACAAATAAATGTATTATTTGCTGGTGGAGTTCTAATAAATAAAGTTAGAGAAAGAAATAAAAAAAATATTGAAAATTATTTTGAAATATATCTAAAGGCAGATCAAAAAAAAATAATTTTAAAAAATTATAAAAAACTGTACTCGAAGACAAAAAATTTAGTAGGAATTAAAATCAAGCCAGAATATCCAAAAAAACCAGATGTGATGATATATAATGATTTTAAAAAAAGTATTAAAGAATTATCCAAAGAGCTTATTAAAAAAATTGATAAGAATATTAAATAAATTCTTTAATAAAAAAATTTATTTTTTAAAATATTTTAATGAACCAACTTTAATTTTTTCAATAATTAATCTTGTTTCTTTTAATGAATGGGAGTAGGAGAGAAACATAAGTCCACTTCCAGGAATATATATTTTCTGGTCATTAATAAATTTCTTAAATTTAATCATTTTATCATTATTTTTAGACTCTAAAAAATCTCTACCAATTCTATTTGAAATAGTTTTATTAGTGTAAACTAATCTTAACATAGATTTAAATCTATAAATTTTTAAATCTAAGTTATTTTTTTTAAAATATGTATTCAAATTCTTTTCAATTATTTGAGCTTGATTATTTATTTTTTTAAAAATCTTTATTTTATTTTTTTTAATATAATTAAATGTTTCATTTCCAACAAAAGATACGAATGAATTTCCTGAGAAAGTCCCACCAAAAAAAACTTTCCTTTTTAATTTGCTAAGATTATCTTGTATTTTCTTGTTAATTATAATAATTCCAATTGGGTATCCAGCTCCAAAACATTTTCCAAAAAGAGTGATATCAGACCGGATGCCAAAATATTTTTGGATACATGAAAAATCCGTTCTTAGTCCTGTTATCATTTCATCAAAAATAAGAATTAAATTATTTTTTTTACAATATTTTTCTAAAAACTTTAGATAATTTTTGATATTTGGATCTGGAAGACTCCCTTGAATTGGCTCAATGATAACACTTGACATATTTTTTTTATTTTTATTAAGAATTTTTTTTGTTTTCTCAATGTCGTTATAAGGAAGCATTACTAAATTTTTTTCATTTTCTTTAGCTAACCCTGAAGATATTTCTAAAGGTTTTAGATTGTTACTTGATTTATACAGCAAGGCATCGACTGAACCATGCCATCCTCCAATAACATAGCCTATTTTTGATTTTTTTTTTATCGCCCTTGCTATACGTAATGATTTTATTACTGCTTCAGTTCCTGAATTACAAAAAATTACTTTTTTAAAATTTGAGGATAAGGAAAGGATATTTTTCGCGAAATTTTCTGCAAAGATATTAGGAGCTGCTAAATTTGAAATTTTCTTTTTAAAGATTTTGTTTATAGTTTTTTTCAAAAAAGGGTGGTTGTGTCCCAATATTATTGAACCTGCACACATTGATAAATCAATAAATTTTTTTTTTTTTAAAAAAATTTTTGAGCCATTGGCATTATAAAAAAGATTAAGATTATCTTGATAACCCTCATTTAAAATGTAATTTTGCATCAAATAAGTTACTATAATTTAAGATGTAATTTTTTATTGTAAAAACTCAAAAACTATATAATTAAAGATAATAAAGGTACAATATATTTTTTAAAAACTTTATTATTACATAATTTTAAATGAATCCTAAAGAAACTATCAAAAAAAACCTCAAAAGAAGATCAGAATTTATCGATCGTGTACCTTTACACAAAGGAATGCCAATGCCAACCTGGGTAGAGCTAAGTTTGATAGATGTGTGCAATAGAAAATGTTCTTTTTGTCCAAAATCAGATGATAAAGTTGCACCAGATACTTTTCAGAAAATGAACAGAAAGATTATCGATGAAATTCATGATCAACTACTTGAGATTCACTATGATGGTACAATTTCATTGTGTGGATATGGAGAACCTTTACTTCATAAAGACATCAATTATATTGTAAAAAAATTATCTAATGTTTCAAAAGTTGAAATAGTTACCAATGGTGATGTTCTATCCTCAAAAAGAATGCAGGATCTATACATTTCAGAGGCCAGTAAAGTTTTAGTAAGCATGTATGACGGCCCAGAACAAATTGAAAAATTTAAAAATATGACTGTAAAAGCAAATGTTCCTGAGGATTTCATTATATTAAGAGATCGTTGGTACGATAAATATAATGATTTTGGGGTGAAACTAACAAACAGAGCGGGAACAGTATCAGAAGGTGAGCAAGAAAAAATTGGAAAATATAAAAATTGCTATTATCCAACCTATCAATTTTTAATTGATTGGGATGGTAATCTATATTTATGCCCACAAGATTGGCAAAGAAAAAATTCTATGGGCAACATTATGCAAGAAACAATATTTCAAATTTGGAAAGGTAAAAAATTATCAGACTATAGGAAAAATTTATTAATGGGCAAAAGATGTGCTAACCCTTGTAAAAGTTGTAATGCTGATGGAACATTATTAGGTGTTAATCATGCAAAAAAATGGAGAGAAATTTATAAAATTAGTTAAATACAAATTTATATTGTTTTTCTAACTCTTTCTTTTTATCTAATAAATTTTCCTCGAATAAAAAATATTTTCTTTTTACAAGGACTCTTCCCAAAGCCAAAAAATCAATTTTTTTTGAAAATGCTTTATTTATTGTATTAATATCTCCAATTAATCCTGAAGTTCTTGTTTTTATTTTACATAATTTTTTAATCTTACTTGCCATTTTAATTCTATAACCTTTGTAAAATTTCATATTTGTTTTTGGTATAATTCCTCCACTTGAAATACAAACATAATCAAGGCCATTTTTTTTTAATTTTTTAATTAATTGAATAGAATCACTTAATTTAATGCCATTTTTCAAATGATCTTTTCCAGTAATTCTGGCACCTACAATTTTATTTTTTGGCTTGATATCATTAATATTTTTTAAGATTTCTATTGGGAACTTAAAATTATTTTGCTTATTTAAACCAAATTCATCTTTCCTAAAATTTGAGATTGGCGAACAAAATTGATGGATTAGATATCCGTGAGCCATATGAATTTCTATGCCGTCATATCCAGCTTGGAATGCGAACTTAGCTGTAGTTTTAAAATCATTAATAACTCTCATAATATCTTTCTTTGACATTTCTTTTGGCTTTGGCCATTTTAAAGATCTACTTAACGCACTAGGTGCCATTGTAATCCATCTATTTTTCTTTTTTAAAGGGCAGTTTTTTTTAATCCAAGGTATTTCAGCTGAACCTTTTCTACCGGCGTGGGAAATTTGTAAAATTATGGGAATATTTCTTATTTTTTTTAAAAATTTTAGTAGTTTTTTATGTCCATTCAAATGCTTTTTATTATAAAGACAAAGATCCTTGTGGGTGATTTTCCCCTCTTTTGAAACAGCGGTAGACTCTATTACTAGTGAACCTGCACCAGTCATTAGCAAGTTTCTTAAATGATGGTAATGCCATTCACTTGGACAGCCATCATCAGAACTGTATTGACACATTGGAGAAACAACAATTCTATTAGTGAATAAATTTTTATTAATTTTGAGTTTATTTTTAATCACTTTTTTTTTTTAAAACAATAAATTCATTGTGAGGATGAAAAATAGCTTTTGGATACGACCAATATGTCTCAATAAAAAATTTTCCTAATGCTTTTCCTAGCTTAGGTAAGTGAGGCACACCATCAGTATCAACCATAGAATTAAGTGGGGTGGCAAACCTTAGCCACTCACCAGTTTTTTGTTCTCTATATTTAAGCCTAGATCTTAATGCTATATCTGGGGGGACAAGAGAAAAGCCTAATTTTTTTAAACGTTTATAAATTTTTTTTAATTGAGTGGCTTTTTTGAAACCTAAATTTTTAACACTAATTTTGTAAAGAAAATAATTTCCTTTTGAAATCTTTATTTTATTTTTTTTTGCATTGTAAATATTTGAAATCCAGGGACTCATTATGATACCTTTTTTTTTCAATTTTAGTAAATATTTTTTAAGTGTTATTTTTTCTGATTTAATAATTTTCCACACTTGTAAATTTTTATTCATTATAATTTTTGATCAAAGTTAATATAATTAATATAATTTTTTCATTAAAAATCAAATTACTTAAATAAAATTTTATAACAATGTTTTATTAAAGCATTGATTATAATTAAAAAAATTATTATCAAATTTTGACCGTTTTTATATCTTATGTGCGATTCTTCAAATATATGAGAAAAAAAACTTACCTTACTTGAAAATCCACCCGACATCACTTTACCAACTAACTCATTTTTTTTGGTGTATGAGCCAACAATGTTTTTTTTTAGGATTAATTTATAATATAAATCATAATCTGCTGAACATTTAAATCTTGTATCAAGTAATCCAACTTTAATTACTTGAGATTTTTTTACAAAAAAACCTGTTGAATGAGCTGTCGCGAAATCAAAATTATATTTTAATCTATTTCTATTAAAACCATATTTTAAGATAGTACTTTTAGTGTAGTGTCTTTTCACAGTTCCAAAAACAAAATCAACTTTTTTATTCTCATCAAATAACTTAAAAACATAATTTAACGCGTTGGGTGTAAAAGTATCTCCACTGTTTACAAAAACTATTACTTGCCCATTTGAAAGCTTAATACCTTTGTTCATTGCGAAATAAATCCCTTTGTCTTTTTCAGAAATAAGCAGATTTATTTTTCTTTTGTGTTTAATAATTTTTTCGAGGGTTTTATCAACTGAATATCCATCAATAATTATATATTCAAAATTTTTAAATTTTTGTTTTATAATACTTTTAATTGTCGATGTAATATTTTTATCATCATTTTTAACAACTGTTATTATAGAGAAAAAAGGATTTTTTTTTTTATTATTTATTATTAATTTTTTTTTTATTTTCATTTAATCAATTTATTATTTTCTATATAAGTTAAGTAATAAATATAAAACAGTTTATTTATGAATTATAGTATTGGATTAACAGGATCAACAGGTAGTTTAGGTAAAATTATTTTAAAAAATAATAGAAACATTAAATTTAAATGTTTCAAGGGAGATATTAGAAATCGTTCAGCAGTTTTTAATTGGGTAAGAAAAAATAAAATTAATGTCGTATTCCATTTAGCAGCCATTGTACCTATTAAGGAAGTAAATAAAAATATATTGAAAGCCAAAAAGGTAAATTTTTTAGGAACAAAAAATATTGTTGATGCTTGTTTAGAAAAAAAAATTAAATGGTTTTTTTTTTCGTCTACATCACATGTTTATAACTCATCGCATAAAAAAATTTCTGAAAAAAATCAAAAAAAACCTATTTCATATTATGGTCTTACAAAGCTTAAAGCTGAGAATTATATTATAAAAAAATTTAAGAATACAGAAATCAAATATTGCATAGGCAGAATTTTTAGCACAACAAATAAAAACCAAAAAAAAAATTATTTAGTTCCAGATTTAAAATATAAAATAAAGAAAGCTAAAAAAAAAAATAATTTTAAAAAATTTGAATCATTATCGTGATTTCATATCAATGGAAGATATTTCAAAAATTATTTTTGTATTAATGAATAAAAAATTTAACGGTGTTTTAAATTTAGGAAGTGGGAGAGGTATTTTTTTGAAAAATATAGCAAAAATAATAGCTAAAAAATATAACAAAGAAGTAATTTTTTCTGACAACAAAAAAACAACATATTTGGTTGCTAATGTTGAGCGTTTATTAAAAATTTATAAATTAAAGATACCAAAAAAAATAGAAAAGATTATTTTTTAAAATGATTAAAGTACTTTTTGAAAGTAGTATTTTTTTGCATCA
>MDSZ01047651.1_pt1 | contig 10013 bp, 11 predicted proteins | sample 811201 | NCBI WGS metagenome assembly MDSZ01 (sample SAMN05326647, study PRJNA326480) | marine metagenome | isolation source: seawater | place: Indian Ocean: North | collected 2010 | reverse complement strand
TCATTAAGGGCATTTTCAGACATCTTTTTAAATAAATTGTCCTTTAAACCAATTCTTCCAGATAAATTACTTATATTTTTAGACACCGCAAATTCCTTTATTTTATACCATAATAACTTTTTGGTTATTCGTATAAATATTAAAACTATCCTCTTTTACGAAACCTATCAAGGTCATGTCAAACCTATTCGCTAGATCAATTGCTAGACTAGTTGGCGCACCTACTCCAATCATTAAGCCAATATTGGTCATTAAAACTTTTTGAACTAATTCAAAATTTAGACGCCCAGAACACGTTATAAACTGGTCATTTGGCTGAAAGTAGTTTTTTATTAGTGAGTCTCCTATCATTTTATCCATGGCATTATGCCTTCCTACATCTTCTCTTAATGATAATAAACTACCATCCAAGGCAAATAGTCCACTAGCATGTATGCCACCAGTTTTTGCAAACTCAGATTGATTTTTTTTAAGGATTGATGGCGAATTGATTATTATATCTTGAGATAATTTCGGATTAAGTTTAGGAGTTTTTTCTTTTTTTAAAATTTCTAAAGCATCCAAAGAAGATTTTCCACATACACCACAAGATGAATTCGTTAAAAAGTCTCTTTTAATTTTTGAGATATTAACGTGTTTCGAATTTTTCAAAGTAACAAGAATTTTATTTTGAATATTATACTGACCTACTTTATCACCAAAACTTTCGATACTTTCAATGTCATCTAAATTTTGAATGATTTGTTCATTAAATAAAAAACCTCTTACTAAGTCTTCATCATGTCCAGGAGTTCGCATTGTGATGGATAAATTTTTTGTAACCCATTGTTCTTTATCCTTATATTTTAAAGAAATTTCGAGTGGTTCTTCAATCGATATCAAATCATCAAATTTTTCTATTTTACCTTTAATAAATTTTGTTACTTTATATTCGAAATTCATTTTACTATTTTAAAGGATAATTTTTTTTTAATATTAATTTATTTATGATTACTGCTAATAGTATAATTATCAAACATCCAGAAATAATAGGAAAAATTAAATAATCATAAGATACACTACCTATGATAACCATTATAGGATTTCCTCCAGCTGGAGGATGAACAACATTTAATAAAATCATAAAAAAAATACCAATTCCAACTGCTACAGCTACACTTATATATATAGGCAACGATATTAAGTTAACAAAAATCACACCAACTAGTGCAGTAACTAAATGACCAAAAAAAACATTTCTTGGTTGGGCAAAAGGACTTTCAGGAAAACCAAATAACAAAACCATTGATGACCCAAAAGATCCTGCTAAAAATAAACCAAAAGCACTTTTGTACGTTAGAACCGTTAAGACCCCAATTGTAAAAGCTGAAAAAATACCTGCAAAAAAAGCTTTTTTAAAAGTTTCTTTATCTAACTTAATCATTAAGTGCTTTTGAAATAGTTCGTAGAGGGAGTAAAAGACACTCTTTTCTAGAAATATTTTTTTTATTAAAAAGTTCTTTGAAATTTTCCCATTTTTTTTCTAATTTTATTTTCGTATTTTCAAATAAGCTTTCACAATTTGATATAAAATCTTTTATTTCATCTAAATTTTTATTTTTGATATTTTGAGAAACAAGACTGACCGACGCTTGACAATAAACACAAGATTTACATTGATAGCCTACATCTATGACCTTGTCTTTTTTTATAATAAGACTAATCTCCATTTCATCACCACACATGGGATTTTTATTTTTAGATTTATGGGTATGATTATTTAGAACTTTATTGTTTTCAGTATTTGATGCTATTTCTAAAATTCTTAAATCCATATTATCTTTAAAATTAATATTTAATGTTTTATATTTATTAATGGATCATAACAATATTTTGGCAGTTGTGCTAGCCGGTGGAAAGTCAGAAAGATTTGGACAGGATAAATCACAAGTAAAATTAAAGGGAAAAATGTTGATCGACTTCATTCTTTCGGAGATAATTGATGAATTTGATGAAATTTTAATAGTTACTAACAAACCAATTAATTTTATGAAATCAAGTAAGATTTACACCGTGAAAGATTTTAAAGAGGGCCTAGGTCCTTTGGGCGGCATTTTATCAGCGATGAGATGGATTAAAAATAATAATAAAAAATATAGTTGGATTTCAACTTTTCCCTCAGATACGCCTTTTTTTACTAAAAAAGAACTTAGTATCTTTTATAAAAAAATAAAGATTAAAGATGGTAAATTATTTTTTGTTAAAAGTCGGAAAACTAGACATAATATTTTTGGTCTTTGGTCAATTGATTTAATTAATCGCTTGGAAAAGGATTTATTAGCAGGTGAGAGAAAGGTTGAAGTTTGGGCTAATTCGGTTGGCGTAAGTACAATTGATATTCCTTATGAAAATATTGATCCTTTTTTTAATATAAATACCAAAGAAGACTTTAATAACGCACTAAAGATTATTGATAATGATTAGTTACAAAAGATCTATAAATCAGTTGAGTATTTCTAAATTGAAAATTGATGATGAAATTATAAGTAGTGCAAAAGGTCTAAATAGAGTTTGTGCAATTAATATACTTAGTAAAGTAAATAATCCCTCAACAGATAATGCTGCATTTGATGGTTTTGCAATAAATTCTAAAGATACAAAAAATCTTAATGACAAAAAAAGATTATTTAGAATTATAGGGGTAGTTGCAGCAGGAGATAAGCCGTTTAAAAAAAAAATTAAGAAATATCAAGCTATAGAAATTATGACTGGCGCTGCAATTCCGAAAGGATTTGATACAATAATACCAATTGAGGAAATAGTATTTCATCCAAATAGAAATAAACCATCAAGTATTTTAATAAATAGAAAAATAAAAAAATTTCAATATATTAGATTTAAGGGTTCAGATTATAAAAAAAATGAATTAATTATTAGTAAAGGAACTATTTTAAGACCAAATCATATTTTAGCTTTAAAAACATTGGGAATTAAAAAAATTAAAGTTAAAAAAATTCCAAATATTTTATTTTTTTCTACTGGTAATGAAATTACAGATGCTAACAAAATACCTCATTGGAAAGTTAGAAATTCCAATAGTTTTTATATTAATTCATTAAGTAGTAGTTTTATATTTAATTTTAAATATGGGGGCATATTAAAAGATAAAGATAAAATTTTATTTAAAAAAAAAATTAAAAAAATGATCAAATCAAAAATAGATGTTTTAGTTACCTCAGGAGCAGTATCTGCTGGAAAGTTTGATTATATTCCTAGTATTGTAAAAAATTTTAAACTTTCAAATTATTTTAAAAATGTTGCAATTAGACCTGGAAAACCAGTTTTATTTGCAAAAATTCATCAAAAACAAAAAGCAATCTTTGGTCTTCCAGGAAATCCTATTTCTTCAGCGGCTTGTTTTAGGTTTTTTGTTTATCCATATTTACTAGAATCACTTGGTGTCAATAAAGAGAAATCAATCAAAGGTATTTTAAAAAATGATTTTACAAAAAAAATTAAATTTACTCGTTTTGTTAAAAGTAAAATTAATACAACTAAAAATGGTAAATTAGAAGTTGAAATTTTAAAAGGTCAAGAGTCCTACAAAACAAAATCTTTTGTAAAATCAAATATGTGGGTTTTATTACCCTCTGGGAAATCCGAATTTAAAAAAGGAGATTTAGTAGATTGTTTTTCTCCAGACCATCCAAATAAAATTTTTTAATACTGATTTGTTTTTTGTTGTAGTTCAAACCTTTTACAATTAAACATTCAATATGATCGAGCTTAAAAATGAAAAAATAGCAATTCCAGTAGTTTTATTTGCAGGTCTCTTATGGTCTTTTGGTCCCTTAGTTGTTAGATATATGGATAACCCTAATCTGGTTCCGTGGCAATATATTTTTGGTCGTGGTCTCACAATTTTTATAATTTTAAATTTATATTTATATTTTGAAGAGGGAATAAATTTTTATAAAAATTATAAAAAGGTTGGTCGATCAGGTATAATTGGAGGTTGTGGTTTAGGTATTGCAATGATTAGTTTTATTTACTCAATAACAAACACTACAGCTGCAATTACATTATTATGTTTAGCTGCAATGCCTTTTTTTACTGCAATATTAGCTTATTTGTTTTTAAAGGAAAAAATATCTCTTAATGTTTGGATTTCAATTATTATCGCAACAATTGGAATAATTATAATGGCTATAGGCAATACAGAAAAAAATTCTTTGATAGGATTTATATTTGGTCTCACATCCTCTGTTGGTTTTTCAGTATTTTCTGTAACACTAAGATGGAGAAAGGAAACTCCAAAATTTACTACAGTTGCAATAGCTGGATTATTTTGTTTTTTGTTTGCCACAATGGTAATTTTGTTCACTAAACAGCAATTTTTTTCTACAAGTTATAATAGTTCAATGTTTTCTCTGCATGGTACTTTAGTATGTCTTGGATTAATTCTATACTCTATAGGTTCTAAAGCTATACCCGCTGCAGAATTGACTTTATTATCTTTAACTGAAGTAATTGGTGGAATTTTTTGGGTGTGGCTACCGTTGTTTGGGATAAATGAAATTCCTTCAACCAATACAATTGTTGGCGGTTTTTTTCTTTTTGTTTCACTTATATATTACAGTCTCATTATGAGGTGGAATAAAAGATATATAGCATTAAATTAAATCAAATTTATGGAGCGTCCTGATTTTTTTTCTTTAAAAAATGGTGAAAAAGTAAAGCTTCCTTTTTCTAATAATGAATACAATAGAAGAGTAATTAATTTAAGAAATATTATGGATAGGAATAATCTTGATATGATAATTCTTACATCAATGCATAATATAGCTTATTACACAGGGTTTATTTATTGTTCATTTGGCAGACCTTATGGTTGTATAATTACAAAAAATAAAATTTCTACAATTTCTGCGAATATTGATGCGTCTCAGCCTTGGCGAAGATCGCATTGTGAGAATATAATTTATACTGATTGGAAACGAGATAATTTTTTAAAAGCAATAGTATCGATAATTGGTAGAGATGAGCCACCCAAAAATATCGGTATTGAAAATGACCATGTAACTATAGATATGAAGGAAAAGATTGAGTCAATTTTTACTTTTTCAGTTTTTAGTGATGTCTCTAAAAAATTAATGGAACTAAGAATGATCAAGTCAAATGAAGAAATTGAAATAATTAAAAATGGTGCAAGAATTGCAGATTTAGGAGGAAAAGAAATTGTTAAAAATATAAAAGAAGGAAATACTGAAATAGAAATTGCCATTGCGGGAAGAGATCGAATGGAAAGAGAAATTGCAAAAACTTATCCTGACGCAGAGTATATGGATACTTGGGTTTGGTTTCAGTCTGGAATTAATACTGATGGAGCCCATAACCCTAAAACTAATAGAAGATTAATTAAAGGAGATATATTATCTTTAAATACTTTTCCAATGATTTCAGGTTATTATACTGCTTTAGAAAGAACTTTATTTTTAGAAAATGTTGACTCTGAATCACTAAAAGCATGGGAGGCAAATATAAGAGTACATAAAAGGGGCTTAGAGCTAATCAAACCTGGAGTCAAGTGTTCTGAAATATGTGATGAATTAAACGAACTTTTTGCTGATCTTGGATATCTAGAATACAGAACATTTGGTTATGGACATTCTTTTGGAGTACTTTCTCATTTTTATGGAAGAGAAGCTGGTTTAGAACTAAGAGAGGATATTGATACTGTTCTCGAGGAAAACATGGTTATATCAATGGAACCAATGATTTTAATTCCTGAGGGTAAACCAGGTGCAGGCGGTTATAGAGAGCATGATATTTTAGTTATTGGCAAAAATGGTGCAGAGAATTTAACTAAATTTCCACTCGGCCCAGAAAATAATGTCATCAGGTCATGATATGAAAAAAGATAATAGAATTGTAAATAGCTGGAATGAATGGGACCCCTTAAAACACGTAATTGTTGGAAAGGCAGATGGGACTTGCATACCTGCTCCAGAGCCTGCTCTTGATGCTAAAGTTCCAGAAGACTCAGATATGCGAGGAAAATTTGGACCAAGAACTAAAGACACAATAGAAAAAGCAAATCAACTTTTGAATGATTTTTCTAGTATGTTAATAAAAAGAGGAATTAAAGTTGATCGACCAACTCCAATTGATTTTAATAGCAAAACATCTACTCCCGATTGGGAGACAGAAACTATGTTTGGTTGTATGCCACCAAGAGATGTTTTACTTACGGTAGGAAATGAAATTTTAGAAGCAACTATGAGTTATAGATGTAGATGGTTTGAATATTTATGTTATCGACCACTTTTAAAAGAATATTATGAAAAAGATCCTTATATGAAGCACGAATCAGCTCCAAAACCTAGACTTACAGATGCTGATTATCGAAAAGATTATTTATCAGATAAAATTGGAATTCAAAAAAGATTAAAATGGACTGAGGAAAAATTTTTTGTGACTACAGAGGAGGAACCATTATTTGATGCTGCAGATATTTTAAGATTTGGTAAAGATTTAGTGGTTCAACATGGTTTTACAACAAATTTAAAAGGTATCAATTGGTTAAAAAGACATTTTGATAATCATAGAGTACATACGGTAAATTTTCCAGGAGACCCTTACCCAATTCATATTGATGCAACATTTACACCAATAAAAGAGGGTTTAATTATAAATAATCCACAAAGACGTTTACCAAAAAATCAAAGAAAAATATTTGAAGATAATGGATGGGAGATAATTGATGCTGCTCAACCAGCTCATAACGAGCCACCGCCACTCTGTTATTCTTCTGTTTGGCTTTCAATGAATGTTTTAGTTTTAGATTCAAAAACTGTATGCGTAGAAAAAAGTGAAAAATATCAAGCAGAACAACTCGATAAATTAGGAATGGAGGTTATACCAGTCGATTTAAGAGATGCTTATGCTTTTGGTGGTGGTCTACATTGTTGTACTGCAGATGTTTATAGGGAGGGTAGTTTAAAAGATTATTTTCCTAAACAGTAGAGGTAAAATTTTCTAATTTTTAGCTTCTAAAGATATGTTAAGGTATTTAGTTTTCTTTACTTTTATCAATATCAAATTTTTCTAATCCAGATGAATAATTACTCTCAATCGACGATTCTTCCTTCTCAAATGATTTTAATTTTTCTAACTCTTTCTGTCTAAGTCTTTGTTCTCTAAGATTTTCCTTATGTTCTCTTTCTTTTTGCTCTCTATCAAATTTTTCTTCCCACTCTTTAATCTTAATATATTCCATCTGTTTTTGTTTCTCTTCCTCTTCCTTAATAAGTTTTAAAGCTCTCTCTCTTCGTCTTTTTTCTTTTAGTTCTTGATTTTTTTGCTCTTCTTCTCGAACTTTTAAATCTATATCTTTTCTACTTTGTTCCTCTTCTTTAATTTTGAGTTCTTTTTCTTTTGATCTTAAATCATTAGTAACAAGAATTAAGTTTTCATCTTTTTTGACCAATCTATCATTTTCATTTTTAAGTTTCTCTTCTTTTAATTTTAATTCTTTTTCTCTAATTTTAAGCTCTTCTTCTTTAAGTCTAATTTTATTATCTTCTTTTTTTAATCTGTCTTCCCATAGTTTGATTTCTTTCTTTTCCTTTAAAATATTATTATTTTCTTGAAGTTTCTTTAATTTGATTTCTTTTATTTTTTTTATTTCTTGGTTTTTTTTGAAATTTATAAATGCTTTACTTAAGGATTTGGTAGTCAAATTAGCTATTTTAGCTAATCCATTATTTTTTTTTGATTGAAATTTTTTTCTACTTTTAATTTTTATGTTTTTTTTTGCTACCATACTTTTTTAAAGAATAATTAGAACAAATAATCCTTGATGTTTCAATAGTAACCATCAAAAAATACGAATATTGTGGTTATTTTGAGTTTCAACCTGAGAGTGTCAATTTTTTTGTATTTTCGATACGATTTATAATTTTTTTTGCAATTAAGTATTTTAAACACTAATAAACTTTAATGAAAAGAATTAATAAATTAATAATTGCATGCGATGGAGAGTCCGCTAGTGGAAAAAGCACTGCAGCTAGGCTTATCTCAAAAAAATATAAATTATTATTGATTAATTCAGGTTTACTTTATCGATACGCAAGCAAACTTATATTAAAGCACAATCCAGTTAGAATAATACCATTTTTAAATAAACATTTTAAAAAAACTTCCTATAAGTCTATTTCTAGACAGAGCTTACATTCTGAACAAATAAGTAATCATGTAGCTATTTTAGCAAAAAACAAAAATGTAAGAGAAATTGTGAATAAATTTCAAAGGAAGATCATTAAATCAAATCAAAGAATTTGCGTTGAGGGCAGAGATATAGCTAGTAAAATTTTAGCTAAAAAACCCAGGTATGATTTAGCATTTTACTTTAAATGTAATATTAAAATAGCAAGTTATAGAAGATGGTTAGACTTGAAAAAAAAGGTTTCATTAAACAAAGTAAAAAAATCATTAACTCAAAGAACACTTATAGATAAAAAAAGAAAAAATAGTCCATTAATTATGGTAAAAGACGCAATTTTAATTAGAACAGATTTATTATCAAAAAAACAAGTTTTAATAAAAATGTCAAAATATATTGAAGATTTGAATTAATTATTTGTATCTTCCTTTTTATATCTCACTCCTTTTCTCTCTAATATTTCTTTAACTTTATCAGAATAAGGTTCCTCAATATGCTCAGTTGTTGGATTTAGTTCTATTCCTGCAGGTGTTATTGTTTGAGGCATTGCAACAAACTGAGAGTCTGGGTTGTCTACAGTTTTTCTTACTTTCATCCTATAAATACCAAAAAAGCCAATAATTGAGTGAAAGAAAAATAGAAAAATAAAAAATCCATTTGAACCAACTAAATCCATAAATATTGAACATAAAAAAGGTCCACTCATTGCACCTAATCCAAAAGCAAATTGAAGACCTGCACCAGCTGCAACAAATTTTTCTTTTGATATATAATCATTTGTGTGTGCTAAAATTAATGAGAACATTGGTAAACTACAAAAAGAAAATAAAATGAAAAAAAAATAAAACCATGTTTTGCTCGTTGCAAGTCCACCTGGCAAATACATTTGTCTAGAGACAATAATTGCAATAAGTGCAAAAATAGCAGCACCAAAAGTACTAAAAACAATTACTTTTCTTCTGTCATAAAAATCAGATATTTTTCCAACTGGAAATTGAGCTATAGCCCCAGAAATAGCTAAAAGAAAAGTCACTATTGATATTTCTAAAATAGTGAAATTCATTGATGTCGCATAGACCGCTAAAAGAGTGAATAAAGCAGATTGTATAGTTCCATAAAAAAGAGAACTTACCATCCCAAAAGGAGATGCCTCATACAAATCTATTAATTTCATTGCTTTAATACTTTTAAAGGTTGGAGGCTTTTTTTTAGTCAATAATATTGGAATTAGTGCGGCTGACGTAATCACAGATACTAGTATAAAAGGTTGAAAATTTTTAGGAGTACTGAAATTAAGTAAAAACATTCCAACACCTAAAGCTCCATAAAGCACTACCATATAAATTGATAAAACACTTCCTCTATTTTTGTTACTTGATCTATCATTTAACCAACTTTCTGCTACTGTATAAATGCAGACCATACTTATTCCTGTTAAAACTCTTAATAAGAACCATACAATCGGATTTATTAATATCGAGTGCACCAAAATTACTAGAGATGCCAAGGATGCAAAAGCTGCAAATACTCTAATGTGGCCTACTCTTGAAATAATATTTGGAATAGTAGCTGCACCAATAAAGTAACCAACAAAATAACCAGACATCATGAAGCCGGTTGCTGTTAAACTGAATTCCTCTTGAACTGCTCGAACTCCTAAGAGAGAACCTTGAAAACCATAGGCCATCATAATGCAACCCATACCTAAAAATAGTGCCCAAGAATTTTTTATAACTTTATTCATAAAAATTGTTGTAATTGTTTGCGATGTATTATTAAATCAAGTCTTAATTGTGACAAGTTAAGAATT
>MDSZ01235646.1_pt1 | contig 10014 bp, 11 predicted proteins | sample 811201 | NCBI WGS metagenome assembly MDSZ01 (sample SAMN05326647, study PRJNA326480) | marine metagenome | isolation source: seawater | place: Indian Ocean: North | collected 2010 | reverse complement strand
TGAAGCTTTGAAAAATAAAATGCCTCATCATAATGAAAGAAATTTACAAAAACAGATGTGATTAGAAATAAAATACTAAAAATAAAAAAAAAAAAATTAATTTTAAAAGTATTAAATTTAATATTCATTTCAGAAAAAATTCTTTTCTAAGGCCCATTTGCTTTAAGATTTGAGATTCAGAACCAACTTTTTTTATTTTTTTTATATCTAAATCTAAAATCTTACATTCTTTTTTCTTTAATTTTTCTTTTAATTCAAAAAAGAAGATTGGCTTGATAGCATCAGTAATACAATAAACTTTTCCTTTTACTAAAAATTTTTCAATATTTTTACAATAATTTAAGTCGAGAATTGGGAGACTAATAATGTTAAAACTATTAAATAATTTTTTTCCAACAATTTCTGGTAAGTAGTTAATTATAGATCCTGAACAGATTATATTATTTATATTACCTTTTTTATAAAAAAAATTATTATTTTTTTTTAAATTTAGTATATTTTTTTTGAAATTCTTATTTAATCTATAATAAATTGATCTTTTTGATTGATTGAACTTCTTAAAAACAAATTTTAACTCATCTTCGTTGCTTGGATTCAAAATTAAAATATTTTTTAAATTATAAATATAATTTATATCATCAAAATTGAAATGTGTTTTACCCATCGTTGAATATGATGCTCCAGGTCCTACTCCTATCATTCTAATATTTTTAATTTCATCATTTGAAAAATAAATTTTAATTATTTCAAGGGTTCTAGATATTAAAAAAGATGAAATTGAATATACATATATATGATTTTTTGTAAGTCTTGTTGCGAGGCCTGCCGCTATTAACATCATATTATTTTCTGAAACTCCTACATTAATAAATCTCTCTTTTATTTTTAATTTTATTTTTTCTAATACGGAAAATCCAAGATCTGCGGTCAAAAAATAATCTTTTTTTTTTATTCTATTAATTAATAACTCAATTAGCGTATTTCTCATTTTACTAAATATATATCTTTTTTTTTAGCTGGAAAATAATGAGAAGAAAGTTGATTTTCATATTTAACTAGACCCTTGCCTTTGATAGTTTCGCAAATTATTATTTTTGGTCTTTTAGTATTTAATTTTAATTTTTCTAAAATTTTACTAACATTATGTCCATCGATTTGAAAATAAGAAAAGTTTAAACTTTTAAATATTTTCTTATAATTGAGATAAATAATCTCTTTTGTCTTACCAAAACTTTGAAAATTATTCTTATCTATAAGAATAGTTATATTTTTTAAATTATGGTGGCTAATAAAAAATAAAGACTCCCATATTGAGCCTTCATTTAATTCACCATCTGATAAAATACATAATATTTCATCTTTTTTATTTGCTAAACCTGCTCCAGCAGAAATTCCTACTCCATATCCAAGTGATCCAAAACTATAAAATATTTTTTTTTCATCATTTTTTGTGATATGCCCCCAATAGTTTGAATTTTTTGATAAAAAATTTTCACTTACAATCTTTTTAAAATAATTTTCAAATACTACATAAAATGCAAGAGCAGCATGTCCTTTTGAAAAAATTAAGTTTTTATATTTTGGTTTTATATATTCAAAACATGCTATTAATATTTCTACACAAGAGAGACAAGAACCTAAATGTGCAGCTTTTTTTTCAGCATTAATTTTAATTATTTTTTTCCTAACTAAATAAGATATTGCTTTATAATTCTTCATAATTTTTAAAATAATGATCTATTTGTTTTCTTGTAAAAACTTTTATATTTTTTTTCTCTTTATAATAAACTTTATACCATTCTAGAGCTAAATTAATTGATTTTTCAAGATTTAATTTATTTTTAATTTTATGTTTTTTTGATTTATTTACATTTAGAGATAAAAATTTTGTTTCATTAAATTTTTTTTTTTTTGGATAATTTATTTTTAATTGATAATTTTTGTTTATTTTATTAATAATAAAACTAACTGGATAAGACTTCTTGGGACCAATATTCCACGCACCTTTATATATTTTTGGTTTAAGAGATAATAATTTTAATAATTTAAGATAACTAAAAGTAACATCAAATATATGCTGCCATGGTCTTAAAGAATTTATATTTCTTATAAAAAATTTTTTTTTACAAAAAATGTTTTTAACAATATCGGGTATTAACCTATTTTTTTGAAAATCACCTCCACCAATAATATTTCCTGCTCTACATGAAATAAGATCTAAATCAAAGCTTTTTAAATATGAATTAATTATTATATCGGCTGCACTCTTGCTAGCACTGTAAGGATCAATTCCACCAAGCTCATCCTCTTCTTTGAGTTTTTTATTTTTAGGTTTGTATGTTTTATCCGAAGTAAAAAGTAAAGACGGAATTTTATAATTTTTCAAAATTGATAATAAATTTAAAGTTCCTAAAGTATTAGTTTCAAATGTATTCCTTGTGTCGTTATAAGAATCACCAACTAAAGCTTGAGCTGCCAAATGAATACAAAAATCAGGTTTTGATGATAAAATGGCTTTTTTTAAATTATTAAAATCTCTTATATCTGCATAAAAAACTTTTTTACATTTTTTCCTTAAATCAAAAATTTCCTCATTTTTTTTATTATTATTTAACGCATATCCATAATTTATAGCACCTAACTTAAATAATAATGAAACTAACCAACTTCCTACAAAACCATTAAAGCCTGTTATAAAGATTTTTTTTTGATAAAAATAACTTTTTTTCATTAAAATTAATTATTATATTTAGACTACTACTATCAAAATGTTTATAAAAAAAATATTAAATAACATTATTATAAGAATCATTTTTTTTATAATAATTATTTACTATCTTTTTAATAACCTAAATAAAAACGAGATCATAAATAACTTCAATTCAATAGATTTAAATTTTATTTTTTTAGTTATAATAATTCAAATTTTCAATCCTCTTCTATTTTCATTAAAATGGTACATTTTAGTTAAAAAATATTATACGAAGAATTTTATACATCTAAATAATAAATTAAGTTTTGGTTTAATAATACAAGAAATTTTTCAAAGTACTTCTGTTATGGATGTATATAAATTTATATATTTAGAAAAAATAAAAACAACTGAAAAAATTAAATTAATTATTAATGAAAAGTTCATTACAATTTTTTTTAGATTTTTTTTTTTATTTATATTTTTTACTTTATTCAATCTTTTAATCTTTAAATTAAATTCTCATATTAATATTTTACTATTTTTTTTAGCATTATTGATAATTTTTATTCTTAATTTTTTAGCAAAAAAAATTTCATTTATTAAAGAGTATCAGATTAAATATTTCTCAAACATAAGTTTTGATAGAAAAAAAATTATTTTTATTGAATTAATGAGAAATACAATAATATTTTTTACATATTTTCTTATTCTTTTAAACTTTTTTGATTTTGAAAATTCTTTAATGTTGTCTTTCATCGGACCAATCGTAGAAATTATTGTAAAAATATTTCAACATTTGCCTACTTTTGGATATAGAGAGCTTATTTTTTTCACGATAGGTCAATTTACTTTATTAGATGAAAATATATTGTTAGTTGTCTCAGTTGTAATTTCTTCAATACTATTACTTACAAATATACTTTACTATTACACAAATATTTTTATATATAGAAAATTAAATTATTTTAAAAATGTTTAAAAACGAAAAAATATTATTAACTGGCGCAAATTCTGGAATTGGATTATCTTTTGTTAAAAAACTTATCACTGATAACTACATATATTGTTTAGATAAAGATTTATCAAATTTACAAGTATTAAAAAATGATTACCCAAAAAATATTCAATTAATTCAATTAGATCTTTCTGATGCTAGATCTAGGGAAATGGTTTTATTAAATTTAAAAAATGAAAATATATCTGTTATCATAAATAATGTTGGAATAGGTTATTGGAACTTGTTTGAAAAAACAAATATAGATGCCTTAAAAAAAATTATTGAAGTAAATAATATAGCTTTAATTGAAGTTTGTCACAATTTTTTAAGTTCAATGAAACAAAACAATTACGGATTTATAATTAATCTTTCTTCTACCGGGGCATTCTGTGGAGCATCTAATGCAGCTGTTTACACAGCTACAAAAGCATTCATACAAAATTTCTCTGAAGCTCTTGATATGGAATGTAGTAACTCAAATGTAAATGTTTTTACTTTATATCCAGGTGCAACAAAAACAAATTTTTGGAAATCTTCTGGTACAATTAATTCAAAAATGTATAAAAATGTAAAAATGAAATCCTCAGATGAAACTGTTAATGAGTTTTTAGATGGAATTAAAAACAAGAGAAAAAATATAATTTCTGGTTATAAAAACCTTATATTGGTACTTTTATCAAAAATAATGCCAAGAGAAATTCTAAAAAAACTTGCTTACAAAAAATACAATTGATTGTAAAATACAACTATGAATTTAAGAAAACTAATAAATTATTCTAAAATTGGTTCAAGATTGTTAGCTCATAAGTTTAAAAAGAAAACTTGGCCTGTTTCTGTTTCATTGCATGTTACTCGTTTTTGCAATATTTCCTGCACTCATTGTTATGCAATATTAGATCAACTTCATAAAAAAGACCCTGGATTAAAAAAAATGAAAAAAGTTGTGGATGAATTAGCTGAAGGAGGAACAGTATCGATAAGACTTTTAGGAGGTGAACCTCTTTTAGTTAACAAGTTGAATCAACTTATAGCCCATATAAAAAGCAAAGGTATGTATTGCGAAATAGTAACTAATGGAATGTTGATAAGAAAAAGAGTAAAGGAATGGCCAGAACTAAGAATGGTGGACTCTTTCAGTGTAAGTTTAGACGGTAATAAATATTCTCATGACAAAATAAGAGGAAAAGATAATTTCGAAAAAGTGGTAGATGGTATTATGTGTTTAGTCGAGAATAAACTGCCAGTTAGAATGCATGGAGCATTTTCTCATGAAGCATTTGACCAAAAAGCTAAACCTCATCAATTTATGGCTAATCTTTCAAATGAATTTAATATTCCTTTTAATGTGGCAACTTATTGTTCAAATCCCATGAAAACTAATGAGGATGAAGAAAATAAGAAAAGTTTTAGAAATGGACAAAATCTTTATCAAGATCTGTTACTTTGGAAAAAAAATGGTGTTCCAGTATCAACTACATTGGAAGTATTAGAAAAAGGTATCAAATGGTTCGATAAAACAAATCAATATATAATTTATGGAGATGAGAGCAAAATTCCAAATGGTCATAAAAAATGTATGGCAGGGATAACAAATTGTTTTATAGATAGCGATGGTAAGATGTATATATGTATTCCAAATTGGGGAAAAGGGATAGACGTATATGAGCATGGAGTTAAAAAGGCTTATGAATATATGGTAAACAAAAGAAAAGAGATCGGTTGCCAGATTTGTTACAATTTAGCTCAATGGGAATATACAAATTTTTTTACATTCTCAAATCCAAAAATAATTATCAATACCTTTAAAAATATACTCAATCTCACTAAAAGAAAAAAAGTGACGAATAATTCTAATTCTATTGATGAAGAAATAAAATATTTTAATTCAATTTTACCTAAAGAAAAAGTAGATCAAAAAAACTTCAATTAATTATTTATCAAAAAAAATATTTAAGATTATTATTTGTATCAATAATTTATATTTTGGATTATATAAATGTGAGTCAAATTTGAAACTAAAACATTATGTATAAAAAAAGAAAAATATGTCTTTGTATAAGTTCAGATCTAGGTATTAAAGTTTATAATTTAATTAATAATAAAAATAATCAAATAGACATATTTTCCACTAAAAAATTTAAAAACTTAAAAAAAGCATCTATTTGTAAAAATAAAAATATATTTTATCAAGAACTTAAAAAAAAAAATATAGTTTATGATTTTATAATTTTAGTATATTGGCCATATATTGTTGGAAAAAAAGTTTTCAACTTTTTTCAAGACTCAATAAATTTTCATCCATCTTATCTACCATATGGCAGAGGATGGTATCCTCATATTCATTCTATAAATAGAAATTTTCCCTGGGGTGTTTCACTTCATAAAATAAATTCAGACGTAGATGGTGGAGATATTTGGTGCAGAAAAAAAATAAAAATAAAAGATTTTTTAACAAGTGATCAATTATACGAAATTGGGAAAAAAGAAATATTCAATTTATTTAAAAGAAACTTTAAAAAAATACTTTGCAATAAAATTAATGCAAAAAAACAAGCAAGAAAAACAAAATTTTTAAAAATATCTGATATTGAAAAATATAATGAGATAAAATTAAATCAAAAATTAAAATTAAAATCTTTTATAAAATTATTAATGTCCAGACAATTTAAGCATAAATCTTTTATATATTTTAAAGATGGTAAAAAAAAAAATTATCTACATCTAAAAATTAAAAAATTTATTTATTAAGTTGGAGACATATCTAATTTCAGAGATTTTCATATTCCCATACGAAGGTAAATTTATTCCATTTTTATAAATAAAATATGCATTTGGATTCTTTTTTACTTTACTAGTAAACATTGGAAGAGAGCTCAAAGGTCGAAAAAAAGGTCTGGTGTTGACATTTTTTTTTTTTAAATAATCTATTAATTTTTTAATTGTTTTTTTTTTGATTGTTTTTTTTAAAACTAAAGATGGCAGATAATAATTATTATACACATCTTTAGATTGATTATTCATAAAAAATAAATTTTTGTTTTTTAAATATTTCTGATAATTTTTAAAAATATTTCTTCTAATGCCAATGATTTTGTTAAATTGTTTAAGTTGAGTTACTAACAATGCAGCCTGTAAGTTTGACATTTTATATTTATAACCAATGTCAGAGCTCAATAAAGTTTTGTTTTTAACTCTACAGTGATCATTATAATAATTTACTTTTTCATATATATCTTTACGATTAGTTATTAAAGCACCACCTTCTCCTGAAGTGATTGGTTTTGCTCCCTGAAAACTAAAAACTCCAGCATCTCCATAGGTTCCACAATATTTTTTTTTAAATTTTGATCCTATTCCTGGAGCTGCATCCTCTATAAATATTAAATTATATTTTTTACAAATTAGTTTAATTTTTTTTTTATTTGAAGGATTTCCATAACAATCTACAGAAATTATTGCTTTTGTTTTTTTTGTAATATTTTCTAAAATCGATTTTTCGTTAATATTCCAATCCGATTTATTAACATCAACAAACACAGGTTTTAAATTTTGATTGCATAATCCAGATATAGTCCCTATCCAAGTAGTTTCTGGAACTATAATTTCTGAGCCTTTTTTAAAGTTAAATGATCTAATCAAAACATCTAATGCACCTGTACAACTTGAAAATAAAACACAATACTTAACACCAAATCTTTTCTTTAATAAATTAATAGCTTTATCATGAAAAAAATTCATATTTTCATACCAGCCAATCTTGTAGGCTTTTGAAACATAGTTCGATAAATTTTTATTTATAAAAGGGCCTGATGAAAACACTTTCATTATTTTAAAAACACCTTTCTTATTTTTCTTGTTTTATAAATTTTATTCAAAAAACTCCAATCTCGATAATTATCTACACATTGCCAGAAAGAGTTATGAAAAAATCCAGCAACCTTTTTTTTTTTTGAAAAAACCTCAAGAATTTTTTTCTCAAATATATCTTTATCATTTTTTAAGTATTTAAGCACTTTAGATGATACCACCATGAAACCACCATTAATTAAAAAAAAGTTGTTCTTCTCGTCAAATTTTGTGACAACATTTCCTTTCAAAATAACTTTTCCAAATCTTTCAGGTTTTTTAACTACAGTAATTGTTACAATTTTATTTTCTTTCTTGTGATGTTTAATTAAATTTGAAATATTTACATTACTTAAAGCATCACCATAAGTTAGTAAAAATTCTTTTTCATTTTTTAATAATTTAGAAATACGCTTTATACGTCCTCCTGTATTTGTATGAGTACCAGTATTGACAATTTTTATATTCCAGTTTTTTATAACCTTTTTAATTTTTTTACTTAAATTTTTAATAAAAAACTTTTTGATTAAATTTCCCTTAAAACCTGAACAAATAATAAAATCTTTTATTCCATACTTGCTAAAATAAAACATTAGATGCACTAACATTGGCATATCTCCGATGGTGCATAGAGGTTTAGGAATTTTTTGATTAAATTCTTGAAATCTTATTCCTTGTCCCCCAGCTAAAATTACTAATTTCATTATTTATAGAAAATACACTTAAAACTATTTTTAGAAAATTTATTTTTGATAATTAAGGATGCCAAATTTGTTAAAATCAACAAAATTGAAAAAAATGTAAATAATACCGGGTGCTTAAAGTACAATGAGTAAGCAATAACAAATAAAAAAAATATAGAATTTAAAATATTAATATAAGTAAAAGTATAAATGGTAAATAATGCCTCAAAAAATAATTTCCAAAATGTATTTTTTGTATAACCTTTTTTTCTTGGTATCCATTGAGATTTAATTGAAAAAATTTTTTTAGCATAAATATAAGTCAAAGTTGGAATATGAGGGTAGATTTCTTTTTTACGAATTATTTTTTTTTTTAATGACTTATCTATCAGTTGAAAAACATTCACATAAAAATGAGATTTTTTATTTATTTTAGAATATTTATTTAATAAAATATAAACATTGTAATACAATCTTTTTATTATAAACCATAAAAAACTTTCTTTTCTTATTAATCTTTGAGCTGAAACAAGATCATAACCATTTTCCCAATAATATAAAAAATGATTTAGATATTTAAGTGGATCTTGATTGTCTGCTGCATAGCAAACTAATATGGCATCTCCGCTTGCATATTTTAAAGAATTAAAAATAGATGGTAAAATTTCATAGTTTTTACTATTAAATATTAACTTAATGTTTTTATTTTTTTTATACTCATTAATTAAAATTTTTCTTGTCTTGTCATAAGATGCATTATCAACAAATATATGTTCATACGAATATTTTGAGTTTTTAAAAAATTTATGAACTATTTTTATACAATTATTTATATTTTCATATTCATTTAATACAGGAGTAATTATAGAAATTTTTTTCTTATTCATGCTTTAAAAATAAAGTTCCATCTATTGAAGACTTTGGAACATCTTTAAAATGTTTAATTAAAATATTTTTATTTTTTTTAATCTTATAAATTTTATAACTTTTTTCATTTTTAAACCTATCATATATTTGCTTTGCATTTTTTTTATTATGAATTTCAATTAAGAAATCTGGGTAATTTTTTTTAAATTTAATATTCTTTAGAATTAACCCTTCTAAACCCTCAATATCTAATTTGATTAAATCGTAAGTATCTGTGATAATAGAAAACTTTTCACATTTAACTTTTACTTGAACAATTCTACCATACTTCGATCTTGAACTTTTTGTTAAATGTGACGCTGTTGTGTTATCCTCTAAAATATTTAAAATTTTATTTGAAATAGAATTTGATACAGCTTTTGAATAAATTTTTAAATTTTTACAATTATTGATTTTTTTATTTTGTTTTAGTATTTCTAAATGTTTGTCGTATGGTTCATAGGCAACTACTTTTTTAAATAGTTTGGCCATAAAAATACTGTGAAGGCCCACATTTGCTCCTACATCACAAACTTTTTTATAAAAAAATCTTTTTTTATAAAAAAAATTAAATAATTCAATTTCTGATGGCAAATGTATTAAATTTTTTAAGGAAACATTTCCAAAAGAATATTTCATTAATTTTATATTAATTTTTTGGAAATTAATTAAATGTAAATTTTCTGTATCTTTAACTATTAATTTTGATTTCACTTGATATTTTTTAAAAATATTTTAATTGCAAATATTATTATTAATATCAAAATAACAACTTTTTTATCAATATTATCTAAAAAAATTTTTTTCAGTGCATAAATCAAGCCAATTGAGCTATTAGTACTGGTCAGCTGCACGCATTACTGCGCTTCCACATCCAGCCTATCAAC
>MDSZ01212239.1_pt1 | contig 10014 bp, 10 predicted proteins | sample 811201 | NCBI WGS metagenome assembly MDSZ01 (sample SAMN05326647, study PRJNA326480) | marine metagenome | isolation source: seawater | place: Indian Ocean: North | collected 2010 | reverse complement strand
GATTATCAATCCTGCCTTTGTTATTTACAAGTAAATTCTATGCAGCAAATAAACTTATTTATTGAACTTACAAGATTAAAAAAGCCTATTGGCTATATGCTCCTTTTTTGGCCTTGTGCATGGGGTCTGACTCTTGTTTATGATTTTTCTAGTAATCTAAATATATATTTTTTTTATTTATTTCTTTTTTTTATTGGAGCAGTTTTAATGAGATCGGCAGGATGCATTATCAATGATATTGTTGATAAAGAATATGACAAGAAAGTTTTTAGAACTAAAAATAGACCAATAGCATCTGGTAAAATTTCAGTTAAAACTGGATTAATCTATTCGATATTATTGTGTGCGATTGCGTTTCTAGTCCTTATCAATTTCAATAATCTTACAATCTTAATAGCTATTTGTTCGATGCCTTTGGCTTTTACATATCCATTTATGAAAAGATTCACTTATTGGCCGCAACTTTTTCTTGGAATAACATTTAACTTTGGAATTATTCTTGGTTGGACCTCAATAAATGAGCAATTAGAATTAATTCCATTTATATTATATTTCGGAGCCATATTTTGGACACTTGGGTACGACACTATATATGGATATCAAGATATTAATGATGATGAAATTATTGGACTAAAATCAACTTCAATTAAATTTAAAGAATATCCAAAAAAATTTTTATTTGTGGTATATGGTTTGTTCATTTCATCTTTAATTGTAGTTGGTATATTTATGAATTTTAAAATATTTTATTTTTTATTACTTATCATACCGATTTATTATTTATTTTTTTATCAAATATTTTCTTTTCAAAAACAAAATTCGTCCAATTGTTTAAAAATTTTTAAAAATAATAACTTATTAGGACTAATAGTATTCTCTAATATTTTGTTAGGTAAACTAATATAATGATCAGTAATATTGAAATAATTAAAAGACTTTATAAAGATTATACAATTACTCATTATAAAAAAATAATTTTAGCAATTTTTTTTTCTATTCTGGTTGCTGGAAGCACATCGGCTATTGCATATTTACTGGATCCAGCGATAGAAAAAATATTCATCAATCAAGACACAACACTAATGTACATTATTCCATTAGTGATAATGTTTGTTTTTTTTTTAAAAGGCATATCTTTATATATGGCAAGAGTAATCATGATACGTGTATCTCAAGAATTAAAAGCTGGTGTCCAAAAAGATATGATGAGATCTCTGATATCCACAGATACAAAATTTATAGATGGTATACATACTGGTAAATTTGTTTCAAATTTGACTCTCGATGTTTCTTTATTGGTCAGCTTAATAAGCACAGCATTACTAAATATTTTTAAGGATACACTAAGTTTGATAGGTTTATTAGGCGTAATGTTTTTTCAAAACTGGAAGCTTTCATTAATTGCAATAATTATGATTCCATTAGCTACCGTTGTTGCCAGATCCCTTGGTAAAAGAATTAACAAAGCTACAAAACAAACTATGGATACATCTGCGCTATTTACCTCAAGATTAGTTGAGATTTTTAAAAACCATAGAATAATAAAAAGTTTTCAAGCAGAAAAATTTGAAAGAAACAGATCCTCTAAAGATATCGAAAACTTAAAAGAAAAAGCTATTAAAATGACAGAAATTTTTACAAGAAATACACCAATCATGGAAACTCTAACTGGTATTATGATTGGTATACTAATATTTTATTCTGGAATATTAATTAAAAACGATGAACTAGAAGTTAATAATTTTTTTTCATTCTTAGCAGCTATGATGTTAGCTTATCAACCTGTAAGGTCATTAGCTGGTTTAAATATTGCTATAAATCAAGGTGTTAGTGCTGCCAGAAGAGTTTTGCCTATAATAGATAGAAAATCTGAGATTAAAGACGATGTTAATTTACCTGATCTAAAAATAAATAAAGCAGATATAAAATTCATCGATGTTAATTTTTCTTATGATGAAAAAGAAAAATCAGCTTTGAAAACAGCCAACTTAACAATGGAAGGTGGAAAAATGACTGCATTAATTGGTTTGAGTGGTGCAGGAAAATCAACAATTTTAAATCTTATACCTAGATTTTATGATTGTATATCTGGAAACATATTAATTGATAATCAATCTATTTATGAAAAGAATTTATATTCCTTAAGAAAAAATATTTCTTTAGTAAGTCAAGACACTACTTTATTTGATGATACAGTTAAGAATAATATAAAATATGCAAATTTTGACGCTACTGATGATCAAATTTTTGAAAGTGCAAAAAACTCTTTTGCTCACGAATTTATTGAAAAATTACCAAATAAATATGAAACTTTAATAGGAGAAAACGGTGTAAGGTTATCTGGTGGTGAAAAGCAAAGATTATCAATAGCAAGAGCAATGCTTAAAAAAAGTCCTATAATTCTCCTTGATGAAGCTACCTCCTCATTAGATGCCGAAACAGAAAATAAAATTCAAATTGCAATTAAGGAATTAACTAAGAATAAAACAACTGTAGTTATTGCCCATAGATTATCAACAATTTTAAATGCCAATAGGATTTATGTAATTCACAATGGTGAAATACTAGAAAATGGTGATCATGAAACTCTGCTTAAAATATCTGAGACTTATAAAAATTTTTATGAAAAACAATTAAGAAAAGATTAATGATTTATATTTATAGAATTATTTTAAATATAATTTTAATTTTTTCTCCTTTAATAATCTTAATAAGACTTTTAAAAAGAAAAGAGCATCCAACAAGATTTTTAGAAAAATTTACATTATTTTCAAAGAATAGAAAAAAGGGTAAATTAATTTGGTTTCATACAGTAAGTGTTGGTGAATTAATAAGCACAATTCCACTTTTAAGAAAACTTGAAAACAATAAAAAAATTAATCAAATTTTAATAACTTCCAGCACTTTAAGTTCGGCTGAATTATTTAATACTTTTAAATTTAAAAAAGTAATTCACCAATTTTTTCCTATTGATAATAACTACTTTACAAAAAGATTTTTAAATTATTGGTCTCCAGATTTAGCTATTTTCATAGATTCTGAGATATGGCCAAATATGTTAAAAAATTTAAAAAAGAAATCAATTTGCAGAATTTTAATGAATGCAAGAATATCAGAAAAATCCTTTACAAAATGGAAAAAATTAAGATCTTTTTCAAAAAATCTGTTTCAATCATTTAATTATTGTTATCCTCAAAATTTAGAGTCAAAAAAATATCTTATCAAACTAGGTGTTCGCAATTTAAAATACTTAGGAAATCTAAAATTTATCCACGATGAGTCAAATAAAAAGAATTTAAATAGAAAATTAAAAAACTTTTTTAAGTCCAAAAAAGTATGGTGTGCAGTAAGTACTCATCCAGGTGAAGAAGAAATTTGTGCTCAAATACATAAAACTTTATGTAGAAAATATAAAAATTTGTTACTGATAATTATTCCAAGGCATACATTTAGAATTGAGGGTTTAAAAAAAGATTTGAAAAAATTTGAAATGATAACTCACATACATAGTGAAGATAAAAAGATACATAAAGATACTAAGATATATTTAGTTGACACCTATGGTGAAACAGAAACATTTTTTGAAATTTGCAAAATTGTATTCATGGGTAAATCTTTAACTGTGGATGGTGGCCAAAATCCACTTGAGGCAGCAAGGGAGAACTGTATTATATTACATGGGCCCAAAGTCTCAAATTTCAAAGAGATTTATCATTTTTTAGATAAACAAAATATTTCTGTAAAAATTAAAAATAATAGTGAGTTTTTAAAAAAAATAGTCTTTTTACTTAATAATAGAGATAATTCTTTTAAAGTTAAAAATAAACTTAAAAAAGCAGGATTAAATATTTTGGAAAGTAATATAAAAGAAATTAATTCATTAATTTAATATAATGTTTAATAAACCAAAGTTTTGGGATTTAAAAAAACCAAATTTTTTATCATATCTACTGTTACCTTTTACAATTCCAATCATTATTAGTAATTTTATTTATAAATTAAAATCAAAAAGAAAATACAAAGAAGTTAAAACAATATGTCTTGGAAACATTTATGTTGGAGGAACAGGTAAAACACCTACGGTAATAAAATTATACGAAATACTAAAAAATCAATTTAAAACTGTAACTGCAAAGAAACTATATTCAAATCAAAAAGATGAACAAACTATTTTAAAAAACAAAACTAAGTTAATAACTTCAAATGATAGATCAAAAATTATAAAAGAAGCAATTAAAAATGAAATTGAGGTAATTATATTTGATGATGGTTTGCAAGATAAGAAAATTGATTATAATATAAAGTTTGTTTGTTTTGATGCCAAAAGCTGGGTAGGTAATGGACATCTCATGCCATCGGGTCCTTTAAGGGAAAAACTAAGCAGTTTAAAGAAATATGACGCTTTGTTTCTTAGAAATGAAGATTCTGGTGATGAAAAAATTTTAAATTTAATAAAAAAATATAATCATTCCATGAAAATTTTTTATACAAACTATGAAATAATGAATTTAAGAAATTTTCAACTTTCTGATAAATATTTAATTTTTTCAGGTATAGGAATTCCACAAAATTTTAAAGATCTTTTATCAAAAAAAGATATCAGTATTGTCGAGGAATTAATTTTTCCTGATCATTATAATTATACTAAAAATGATATTGATAAAATAAAATCAAAAGCTGCAAAATTAAAAGCAAAAATCATAACTACTGAAAAAGATTATGTTAAAATACCTAGTGAACTTAATCACAACATAAACTTTCTTGAAGTAAATGTAGTGATTAAAAATGAAAAAGAATTAATAAATTATATTTTGAAAAAAATTAATGAATAATATTAAATATTTTTTACAATTTATTTTTATAATATTTTTATTTTCAGTTTTTAAGTTATTAGGATTAAGATATTCAACGATGTTATCGGCTAATCTAGCGAATTTAATTGGTTTTATATTTAAATCCAAAAAAATTTGCTACAATAATTTATCTATTGTTTTTCCAAGAATGAACAATATTGAAAAAAAACAAATCTTGAAAAAAATGTGGTTAAATTACGGTAGAATTCTTGCTGAATACATGTTTATAAAAGACTTTAGATATAAACCAAAGTTTTCAAGTAAAATATCTATAGAAAATAAAAATGAATTAGAAAAAATTAAAAAAAATTCAAAACCTGTAATTTTTATTTCTGGTCATTTTAACAATTTTGAATTAATGGCTATGGCTATTGAAAAATCAGGTATTGATCTTGCTGCAGTTTATAGGCCCTTAAATAACAAATTTTTAAATCCTTTGATGGAGAAAATAAGAAAAAATTATATTTGTAAAAATCAAATTAAAAAGGGTAAATCAGGTACAAAAGAATTACTTAAACATTTTAAAAATGGAGGATCTATTGCTTTAATGATTGATCAAAGAGTTTCGGAAGGTATTAGATGTAATTTTTTTGATCAAGAGGCTTACACAACCACTATTCCTGCTCAATTCGTCAGAAAATTTGGAGCTCAAATAGTCCCCGTGTACATAGAGAGACAAATAAATAATGAATTTAAGTTAAAAATTTTCAAAGCTCTTGAATTTGACAAAAATGAGAGTGTTGAAAAAATAACATTAGACTTAAACAAAGTTTTAGAAAAAATGATACTTAATAATCCAGAACAATGGATTTGGACCCATAATAGATGGAAATGATTTAATTACCTTCATCTCTCTTGATTGCAGCCTCAACGTGAGAGTAGTATGCCTCTTGTAAGTCAACATTCCAATAAGTTAGATTATCAAGAGAAATTTTTTTACCAGATACTGCGCAAATTACATAATCACCATTTTCAATAATTTGAAAATTATTTGGTAAATATTTGATTTTTGCTAATTTTTTAAACATTTTTGGTTTATATATTAATATATGAAAGTTGGAGTAATAGGAAGTGGTGGCAGAGAGCATGCGATTTGTGTCTCTTTGAAAAATTCAAAAAAAGTTAACAAAATATACTGTATACCCGGTAATGCCGGAACTTTGTCTCTAGCAGAGAATGTTAATATAAAACTTGATGATTTTGAAGGCTTAAAAGAATTTACTTTAAAAAATGAAATTGATTTCATTATTGTAGGTCCAGAAAAACCTTTAGTAGATGGTTTAGTTGATTTTTTAGAAAATCATAAAATCAAGGTTTTTGGTCCAAACAAAATTGCCTCTCAATTAGAAGGGTCTAAAATTTTTACCAAAAATTTGTGTCATAAATATAAAATACCAACTGCTCAGTTCGGAATATTTCAAAATTTAGATGACTCGATTGATTTTCTTGATAAATGTAAATACCCTATTGTTGTCAAAGCAGATGGGCTTGCGGCTGGAAAAGGAGTCTATATCTGTGAAGACAAAAAACAATCCAAACAAGCTGTAAAAGAAATTTTTGAAGGGAAATTTGGAAAAGCTAATCAAGTTTTAATTGAAGAATTTTTATCAGGAGAGGAAATGAGTTTTTTTATAATTTCTGATGGGAAAACTTTTAAACAATTTGGAACTGCACAAGATCACAAAAGAGTTTACGAAGGAGATAAAGGTAAAAATACTGGAGGGATGGGTGCTTATAGTCCTTCTAGATTAGAAGATGAAAAATTAAACCAAAAAATAGTAAATAGAATTATTAAACCCACAATTAAAGGCTTAAAAGAATTAAATACATCTTTTAAGGGTTTCCTTTATGCGGGTTTAATGATTGTCAATAATGAACCTTATTTAATTGAATACAATGTCAGAATGGGAGATCCAGAATGTCAAACTATTTTGCCAAAACTTAAAACTGATTTTGTAGAAATATTAATATCTTGTGTAAATTCTGAATTAGAAACATTAAAAATTGAATGGTATAAAGAAAATACAATTTGTATTGTCTTATGTTCTAAAGGTTATCCTGATCAATACAAAAATAACTCAGAAATAAGTAATCTAAACAAAATAAGTCTCAAACAAAATGAATTTATTTTTCATGCGGGCACTAAATTTCAAGAGTCCAAAATTTTTTCTAATGGCGGTCGAGTATTAAATTTTGTTATTAGGTCTAAAAATTTAAAACAAGGAAGAAATAGGGCAATTGAATTAATAAAAAAATTAAATTGGTCAAACGGATACTTTAGAAAAGATATTGGCTTTAAAGTGATTGAAGAATGAGAATAATAAGTGGTAAGTATAAAGGTAAAAAAATTTTGTTTCCTACAGATAAAAAAACTAGACCATTACGTGATATGGTAAAAGAATCAATTTTCAATCTTATAAACCACTCAAAAAAATTTGAAATAGAAATACAAAACTCTGATGTTCTTGATTTATTTTCTGGATGTGGGTCTTTTGGATTAGAATGTGTTTCAAGAGAAGCAAAAAATATTTTGTTTGTGGAGTCTTATTTTGATGTTACAAAAATTTTAAATAAGAATATTTCAAATCTAAAAGTTGAGGATAACTGTAAAGTATTTGAAGAGGACTGTTTTAATTTTATAAAAAAAACTAGCTTAGATAAAAAGAAATTTGATATAATTTTTATGGATCCTCCTTATAAAGAAAAAAAAATAAATGATTTAATAGAAACAATTTTAAATAGGGAAATATTAAAAAAAAAAGGAATAATAGTCATTCATAGACACAAAAATGATATTATTAAAATTTCTAAAAAATTAAAAATTTTAGATGAAAGAATTTATGGTATTTCAAAAATCATTATTGGAAACTAAGATTTTTTAAGAATTTTCTTTGTATTAAGTTTAATATTTTCAACTGCTGGCTGATTGTAAGGATTTATATTCAAAACCTTGCCTATTAAAATAGTTTCTAAAATAAAAAAACTAAATAACTCCCCAAGTGCTTCCTCGTTTCTGTTTAAAATTTCAAAACTTCTAAAAGGTATTTTTTTTTGTTCAAAGACACTTTCTGAAGCTAATTTTTGTGCATTAAGTATCTTAGTAAATTTTTTATTTCTTAAAAAGTTATGAGATTCTAAGATATATTTATTTTTAACTTTGAATGATGATTTATCTTTTACACTAAAAAAAGTAAAAAAGCTTTTTTGTGGACCATCTAAATAAAGTTGCATAAGACTGTGATTGTCTTTTGGCATTGTTGAAATCGATGGGAATATACCATTTTTATTTTTCCCAAGACTTTCTCCTATCAACTGCTGATACCATTTAAAGAAATCTTCTGACTCCTCGTCGTAATTCAAAATTATAGAGTTAAATTTTTTTTTTTTTAAAAAAAAGATTATATTTGAAACATTCATTATTAATGAATTTACAAATTTTTTATTTTTCACTAAATTATTATATTGTTTAAATTTTTTTTCATTTAATCCAATAAGACTAGCTGGCAACATACCAACTTCTGATAAAACGGAATATCTTCCGCCAATAAAATTGTTATGATCTATAATTTCTCCCTTCATTTTTTTTGCCAAATTTCTAAGATGATTAGAATTTTTTTCTGTTAAAAAAATATTTTTATCCTTTTTTTTTACTAGTATATTGAAATTTAAAATCGTCTCTAAAGTGTTCCCTGATTTTGAAATAATAATATTTAATTTTTTTTTAGAACTTTTTATATCTTTATATTTTGTTTTTAAATTATCAATAAAATGAATTTTTTTTTTTATTTTATTACTCAAAAAATAATAGATAGCTTTAGCACCAAGAATAGAACCTCCCATACCAATTAATTGAATTTCTGAAAAATATTTTCTTAATTCATTTATTTTTTTATTGGAGTAAGAATATTTATAATTTGTTGTTAAAGAATTTAAAATTTCATTTTTATTTTGATTGATAGACTCAAATTTTTTTTTTACATTTTTATTAGTTATTTTGTTTTTAAAATTTTTAAAAAAAATATTTTTAGTTATTATCATTTCTTTTTAAGAAGATCTGAGATAGATTTTTCTAAATTATTAGAACCTTTAATTTCATTTGAGTTTTTAGATTGATCTAAAACTTTCGACAAATCTATACTTTCTCCTTCATTTATATCCTTAGCACTTTTGTCTCTTGGTTCTGGAAGTTTTGAAAAATCAGGTGGTAAAACTAATGGGTTCTTTTTTTCAATCAAAAACTCATCTACACCTTGTTTTTTCTGTAATGAGAGTGTTTCTTTGACACCAGCACATCCATATAAAGTTATTAATACTGTTAATAAAAATATTTTATTTTTTATCATTAATTTTTTCTTTGAATGTTTCTATACAAATTAAATATAAAACTCCAATAGTAATAAATATATCTGCAATATTAAATATAAACCAATGAAAATTATTTACATGTAATTCTATAAAATCAGGAACACCTTTATAATAAATTCTATCAAAAAAATTTCCAATTGCTCCTCCAATTATAAACAAATATCCAAGTTTTGTCATTTTTTCTGCTTTATTCATCAATGCTATAATCACAATGATTATTAAAATTATAATTATAGTAATTAGATTATAAATAAGCTCCTCATCGAAAGATAATAAACCAAAAGCAATTCCTTTATTCCAAACCAATTGTAAATTTAAATATTCAGAAAGGAAAACTATTAACGATCCAGTTTCCTCAGTTTTTTTTATTATGTAAATTTTTGATAAACGGTCTAAAAAAAAAATTGATAAAACAATAATCAAATTAAGATTATAAATTTTATTTATGAAATATCGCATGACGGTCTTTTACATTTTTCAGCAGATATTTTCCAACAGACAGAGCACTTTTTACCTTCCGCTTTCTTCGAATTGACAATTATTTCATCACTTTTACTTTCAATAATAGAAAATTTAGAGGTGATGCACAGTTCAGAGAAATCAACATTTTTAGAAATTTCATAAAACTTATTGTTTAAATTAATCTCTATTTCTGCTTCAAGGCTAGAACCAATCTCTTTTTTTGATCTTATTTCTTCAATACTTAAATTACAGACATCTCTTATTTTAAGCAAAACTAACCATTTTTCATTTAAATTAAAATTTTGGAATTTTTTTGGATAATTCATAAATTTCT